>OLQB01000022.1_pt1 | contig 116610 bp, 111 predicted proteins | sample 1672681 | NCBI WGS metagenome assembly OLQB01 (sample SAMEA3136713, study PRJEB25190) | human gut metagenome | reverse complement strand
CAATTTTTATGCCTAATTTTTTTAGTTTCGTGTCCAATTTTTGTTGACAAGTGCACTTTCTTATGATGGAGAAAGCATTTTTTTGTTGAATATGATATAATCTACATGCAAATATAAAAATATTTCTATCAATTACGGGAGGCTCTATGCACCTTCTTTCTCTATTTCCTGCGCTGCAGGTCAGAAATTATCGAATATTCTGGATGACCCAGTGGATTGCGCTGATTGGATTCTGGCTTCAGCTCACTGCCCAGCAGTGGCTGGTATATACCATGACAGACTCTGCCTTTCTGCTGGGGCTGCTGGCTGCCTGCCAGTTTGCACCCAGCCTTTTTTTCACCCTTTTTACAGGGCTTTGGATTGATAAGCACAATAAACGGAAAATCCTTCTGGGAACCCAGCTTTTCTACCTTCTTCAGGCATCCCTTCTGGGTCTTCTTTTGTGGACCGGCCATGAAACCTATGGCTGGATACTGTTCTTTGCTTTCTTCATCGGCACCATTGACAGCTTTGACATGCCTGCCCGCATGGCCTTCATGCCGGAGCTGGTGGGGAAGAAGGCTCTTCACAGCGCCATCAGCCTGAACTCTGCCAATTTCAACATTACCCGTATGGCTGGTCCTCTTCTGGCAGCGTTCCTCTTGAAATATCTTTCCTACAGTACCATTTTCTTCATGAATGCCCTGTCCCTGATACCCATTATTTTTGCCTACAGCCGCATGGATGTGAATTCCGTCATCACTACAATGGAAGAACGGCATCCTCTCCATGAAATCAGGGAAGGTCTGATGCAGGCAAAAAATAATCCCCTCATCTATAAGAACCTTATTGCCGCCGGCATTGTGAGCGGGCTTATACTGAACATGGGCACCTACGGCCCTCTCTTTGCAGACCGAGTGCTTCATGCCGGTATTGACGGCTTCGGCTCCATTCTTTTCGCAGCCGGTGCCGGTTCCATGGTCAGCGGCCTTCTGGCAGGAGCATCCCGGAATCATCTGTCCCATGGGATGATTTTCGGATCCGCCATCCTCTGCGGCCTGCTCCTCATGGCAGTGAGCTTTGTGCCCTATTTCATCCCAGCACTGATTCTTTTCGGACTTCTGGGCTTTTTCGTCATCGCCTTCATTGTGAACTGCAATACAGTAATCCAGATGGCATCGCCCAAGGAATTCCTGGGCCGCATCATGGGCCTTTATACCTTCGTATTCCTGGGAAGTGCACCCTTTGGCTCCCTGCTGGTGAGCGCCATTATTGAAGGGGTGGGGACTTCCCTGGGCCTTTGCCTGGTAGGAGCTTTGGAAATCGCACTGCTTCTTCTCTTCGCACGGCCTGTCAAGGAAAAGAAGGCGTTGATTCATTCATAGAGCTGTCCTCATCAGGATTTGTATGCATGGCGGTTCATGGCACTTCTTACCTAGCCAGGCACCCTTATTTTTCTTGAAGCAGTTATAAAATTCTTCTTAAGCAGGCTCCTTGCCTTTTAATATGGTTTCCGCTATACTATGAACATAGAATTTCAGAAAGGCAAAGGCGCTGATAAAAATCAGTGCCTTTTTGCTTTCGGCGAAGATGCTGCCCCATGGCAGCATCTTTTTGTTTATGGGGGATTGAATGGATTATTATTTTATATAGTAGACAGGAAGATTTCCTGTCAAACAGGAGGTGTTGATGATGCGAAAGCCAAAGATCGGGGTTATGCCGCTGTGGGACGAAGAAAAGGAAAGTATCTGGATGCTGCCGGGATACATGGATTCCATTAAAGAAGCCGGTGGAATTCCCGTCATTCTTCCTCTTCATCTGACAGAAGAGGAATTTGGAGACATGGCAGAGGACTTTGACGGGTTCCTCTTTACCGGCGGACAGGATATATCGCCTGCCCTCTATGGCGAAGAGAAACGGCCGGTCTGCGGACCGGTGTGCCCGGCACGGGATGAGCTGGAAACCATGGTGTTCCATTACTGCTGGGATCATGATGTGCCGGCTCTTGGTATCTGCCGGGGCCTGGAACTGATGAATGCTCTCTTAGGCGGCAGCCTGTACCAGGATATTGCTGCTGAATGTCCCACCCTTCATGCTCCGAACCATGTCATGGACTTTGCCTATGACTGGGTAGCTCATTTCAACAGCATCCTTACCGGAAGCCCTCTCTATGAAAGACTGGGTGTGAACTTCCTGGGTGTCAATTCTCTTCATCATCAGGCAGTGAAGAAGCTGGCGGAATCCCTGAAGCCCATGGCCGTATCGGAAGACGGTCTGGTGGAAGCGGCCTATGCACCGGCTAAGAAATTCCTCTGGGCTGTACAGTGGCATCCGGAATACTCCTATACCTACGACGGCTTGGATATGGCTATTTTCGAAGCCTTCACCGAAGCCGCCGGCAGCCGGACGGTTCACGGCCTTTCGCCTTTCCTCCCGCCGGACTTCACCACCCATGACACGATCCGCCTGGGGTAGGGGATGATAACTGATACATGATAAGTAAAAGTGGCGTCTTTGACAGAAGGACGCCACTTTTAAGGTGCGGTCAGAGGCACCGGGGTACCGGATTAAAGGGGTGGTCTTCTTCCTTTAAAAGGAGAGAGAATGCTGCGAAGGAGGTGCCTGCTCTCGCACCCAAAGGGCGCCCTGCCTCTTGCATTCTCCTTTTCTTTCCCATACAATAAAGGATACCTGTAAAGCAGGACAGGTATCCTTTATTGTTTTTCTAAGGAGGGCCTATGTATTCCTCTTCGTCTCCGGTATGGAAAGCACTGCATGAGGCTTTTCCCTGCACCATTCCCATATTTGCAGGGTTCTGGTTTATTGCCTTTGCCTATGGCTTTTATATGTATACCCTGGGCTTTTCTTTTATATATCCTACCCTTATGGCCATGTGCATATTTGGCGGTTCTCTGGAATTTGTGACGGTATCCATGCTGCTTTCTTCCTTTGCGCCCTGGCAGACGCTGGTGGTGGCACTGACGGTACAGGCCCGGCATCTGTTTTATGGTCTGGCCATGCTGGAAAAGTACAGGGGAACGGGATGGAAGAAACCTTTCCTGATTTTCTGGATGTGTGACGAAACCTTTGCACTGAACTATTCCGCCACCATTCCTTACGATGTGGACAGGGGCTGGTACTATTTCTGGGTGTCTTTCCTGGATTATACCTACTGGGTTTCCGGCGCCATGATCGGCGGCCTGTTGGGATCCCTTGTTTCTTTTGATACGAAAGGCCTTTCCTTTGTGATGACTACCATGTTCCTTGTAGTATTTCTGGAGCAGTGGCTGAAGGAAGGGAAGCATTACACGGCCCTCATCGGCCTTGCCGCTTCGATACTCTCCCTTCTTTTCTTCGGAAAGGATGCCTTCATTATACCTGCCATGGCAGGTATGCTTCTGGTGCTTACCCTGCTTAGAAAGCCCATAGAGAAAGCGGGTGGATTTTTATGACGTCCATGCCTTTGTGGCAGCAGATAGCGACCATAGCTCTCTGCGTTCTGGGAACCATGACTACCCGGTTTCTTCCATTTCTGATTTTCAAACCGGGAAGCCGTCTTCCCGGCTATGTGAAATACCTGGGGAAAGCACTTCCTTCCGCTGTTTTTGCCCTGCTGGTGGTGTACTGCCTGAAGGATGTTTCCATCCTCTCCGGCAGCCACGGTATTCCGGAAGCTCTGGGCATGGGGCTCACGGCTCTATTGCATCTCTGGAGACGGCAGATGCTTCTCTCCATGGCAGGGGGCACACTCTTTTATATGTTTCTGGTGCAGTATATCTTCTGATGAGAAGAATCAGCGGCTCAGGGAGAAAAGGGAAAACAGGCAAAAGAAAAAGAGTACCTGCCAGTACTCTTTTTTCCATGGTGACCGGTATGGGATTCGAACCCATACTCTCTGCGCTGAGAACGCAGCGTCTTAACCGTTTGACTAACCGGCCATGTATGACTTATTATACATGAATCGTCGCCTGAATGCAAGAGTTCTATTGGAGGAAAAAGATTCTCCATCTCTTGAGATTTATGAAAGACGGGCTCCCTCCGGGTGTGCTATAATTTCTGTAAGCTGATTTTGACATGGATGAAATCATCATTTCCTGAAGAGGAGGCAGGTTATGAATATAGAAGCAAAAAGAAAATATATGCTGCTCTGCATTGTGATTCTGCTGATTGCAGCCATTGCGGCAGGAACTTCCGATTTCTGGAAGGACAGCGGCGTGGAAAGCGCCAAGCAGGGCTATGTGGCGGTGATTCGTATAGATGGCCCCATTTACGGCGGCCCTGACACTGATTCGATTCTCTCCGGCAGCAGCGGTGTGACCAGTGAGCAGATTATGAAAGAGTTCCAGACGGCCCGGAAGGATCCCCAGGCCAAGGCCATCCTGGTGCGCATCAACAGCCCCGGCGGTTCTACGGGAGCTACCCAGGAAATTGCAGAGGAAATGGATAAGATCAGGAGCAGCGGCAAGCCCATTATTATTTCCATGGGAGATATGTGTGCTTCTGCCGGCTACTGGCTGGCCAGCAAGGGCAATTACATCTTTGCATCTCCTGCCACGATTACGGGAAGCATCGGTGTGTACATGGATTACACCAATGTGGAAGACCTGATGGACAAGCTTGGAATTAAAAATGAAAAGATTAAGAGCGGCGCCCATAAGGATATCCTTTCCATGTACCGTCCCATGACGGGGGAAGAAAAAGAAATGGTGCAGACCATGGTGGATGATATTTACAACCAGTTTGTACAGACTGTGGCAGACGGACGCAAAATGGATGAAAATAAGGTACGCTCCATTGCAGATGGCCGGATTCTCACCGGAAAACAGGCCCAGGACCTGGGACTGGTGGACGCCATGGGCAATTATTACGACGCTTTGAGCTATGCAGCTTCCAGTGGCGGCATCCAGAGCGAAAATATTCCGGTGAAAAGTTATGGCAGCGGTGTTTCCCTGAAGGGCATCCTTTCCGGCGAGGCCAGAAATCTGTCCGATGTCTTTGGAAAGGCGCTGGCCGATTCCTTCAAGGAGTCTGTGGCAGGCTCTTCTGTGCCGTCTATGAAGTAAGGAGGATTGTATGAATCAGTTACTTGATCTGGCTATGGCCCTCATCATTTCACCCCGGCAGGCCTTGATGGAAATCACTAACGAAGAAAAGCTGAAAGAAGGATTCTTCATCTGGATATTTGTAGTGCTTCTCATGTCCCTCTCCCTGTTTCAGCAGGGGCCGGGGCTGGTGATGCAGTTCCTTCTCATGGTTCTCTTCATGGGGGCAGCCCTTCTGGTGCACAGCGCAGTGATCGACTATATTTCCGGCTTCTGGGGCGGCATGGGTACCGCCAGAGGTATTACGGCAGGATTCATGGCGGCTTCTCTGCCCATGGCCTTTTCTGTTTTCTTTACCTTTTTAGCCGAAGCGGGTGTGGGTGCTCTGTCCGGCATAGGAAGCTTTGTCATCTGGATCTGGTCTTTCTACCTGGATGTGACGGCCATTGGACAGAATTATCGTTTCCGCCCGGGAAAATCTTTCCTCATTGCCTTAACCCCTTATATCCTCATTGTGATTTTCTTCATCGCCCTCATGGCCCTCGGTGTGGCTGCGGCGGTGGAAGGGATTGCCAATATGCAGGATATGCAGAGTCTTGAATCTATGATCACCCAGATGTAAAATAGAATCAAATAGTTGGCAGAGGCGCCGGAAATCATATCCCGGCGCCTCTGCCTGTTCAATTTCAAAAAGATACGGTTTGTGATATAATATGAAACGTATGTATAACTTGGATTGGATACACGCAGTTTCCCTATACAAATGAAAATCTTGAATCAGTATGAATATAAGGAGGAATACCATTTATGTGCGGTATTGTAGGTTATGTAGGCAGTGGAAATGCCACGAATTTTCTGATTGACGGACTCCGCCGCCTGGAATACAGAGGATATGATTCTGCAGGCATTGCGGTTTATGAAAATGGAAAAATCAACATTGAGAAAAAGCAGGGCCGCCTGGTGAATCTGGAAAACGAGCTGAAAAAGCATCCTCTCCAGGGCCATATCGGCATTGGACATACCCGCTGGGCTACTCACGGCAAGCCTTCCGACAGAAATGCCCATCCTCATGGAGACTGCCATAACCATTTTGTGGTGGTTCATAATGGTATTATTGAAAACTATCTGACTCTGAAAAAGGACCTTATGGAAAAAGGCCACGTTTTCAAGTCTGAAACGGACACGGAAGTGGTAGCTCATCTTCTGGAAGAGCTGGACGATGGCAATTTCCTTTCCACGGTCCGCAAAATGCTTTCCATCATCGAAGGCTCCTACAGCCTTGTGATTATGGACAGCTCCTATCCTGACACCATTATCTGTACCAAGAAGAACAACCCCCTCATCATCGGTCTGGGCAAGGGAGAAAACTTCATTGCCTCCGATATTCCTGCTGTGATTAACCATACCAGGGACATCTACATTCTGGATGATGAAGAAGTGGCGGTAGTGAAAGCTGACCAGGTCTCCATCCTTGACAGAGATGGAAAACCGGTGCAGAAAGAAATCCAGAAAGTGACCTGGTCTGCCGAAGCAGCAGAAAAGGGCGGCTATCCCCATTTCATGCTGAAGGAAATCTTTGAACAGCCTAAGGCCGTCCGCGATACGGTGCAGATCCATCTGAACAAAGACGGCTCCGTCACATTCCCTGATCTGGGCTGGACAAAGGAATGCTTTGAGAATATTGACAATATTCTTATTACGGCCTGCGGCACCGCCTACCATGCAGGTCTGGTGGCCAAGCACTACATTGAACGGTTCGTAAAGATTCCGGTTTCCGTAGAAATCGCGTCGGAATACCGCTACAGCAAACCCCTGACCACCAATCGCACCCTCTGCATCGTAGTGAGCCAGTCCGGCGAAACCATCGATACCCTGGAAGCACTGAAAGAAGCGAAGAAACACGGCGCCAAAAGTCTGGCTGTCACCAACTCCATCGGCTCCTCCATTGCCCGGGAAGCAGACCATGTCGTCTATACCCTGGCAGGCCCGGAAATCGCCGTAGCCTCTACCAAAGCTTATACCACCCAGCTGGTGGCACTCCTTATGCTGGCCCTGTACATGGCACAGCTCAGAGGCACCATTTCCATGGACCTCATCCATAAGATTACTGATGGATTGAAAGACCTGCCCAAGCAGATTGAAAAGGTACTGAAAGAAAAGGACCATATGGCTGAAGTGGCAGACCGCCTCATCAAAGCCCATGATATTTTCTATCTGGGCCGCTCCATCGATTATGCCATCGCCATGGAAGGGGCACTGAAACTGAAAGAAGTATCCTATATCCATGCGGAATCCTACGCAGCCGGCGAACTGAAACACGGCACCCTGGCCCTCATCACCGCCGATACCCCTGTGATTGCCGTAGCTACCCAGGATGCGGTAAGCTCCAAAATGTACAGCAATATCCAGGAAGTCAAAGCTCGGGGCGCTGAAGTCCTTGGCATCGGCTATGAAGATGATAAAGAACTGGGCAAGTACACCACGGAAACCGTACGGATTCCCAGAGTAGACTTCTTCATTGCCCCCATTCTGTCCGTCATTCCTATGCAGCTTCTCGCATACTATACCAGCGTGAAGAGAGGAAACGATGTGGATAAGCCAAGAAATCTGGCAAAATCAGTGACCGTGGAATAAGAAATACATGGGGCACAGGCATCCTTCGAGGCCTGTGCCTTTTCTTTCTATGAGACACGGTTGCGGAAACCTGTTTTTAAGCATAAAATAAAGAAAGTATATTTCATGGATAGGAGTTGTCATATATGAAGAAGATTATTTTAACCGGCGACCGTCCCACCGGACACCTTCACGTAGGTCACTATGTAGGATCCCTCAGAGAACGGGCAGCCCTCCAGAATTCCGGCAAGTTTGATGAAATTTACATCGAAATTGCTGACGCCCAGGCCCTGACGGACAATGCGGATAATCCTGAAAAAGTCAGGAAAAACGTACTTCAGGTAGCTTTGGACTACCTTTCCGTAGGTATCGATCCCGAAAAATCCAATATCTTTATCCAGTCCCTGGTACCGGCCCTGCCGGAACTGACCATGTACTACATGAACCTGGTCACTGTATCCCGTCTCGAAAGAAACCCCACGGTGAAAGCGGAAATCCAGCAGAAACACTTCGAGGCCAGCATCCCTGCCGGCTTCCTCTGCTATCCTGTCAGCCAGGCGGCTGATATTACTGCCTTTGACGCCACCACCGTGCCGGTAGGGGAAGACCAGGAACCCATGCTGGAACAGACAAGGGAAATCGTACGGAAATTCAATGACATTTATGGCGAAACCCTGGTGGAACCGGAAATTGTCCTGTCCACCAATAAAGCAAGTCTCCGCCTTCCCGGTATCGACGGCAAAGCCAAGATGAGCAAATCCATCGGCAACTGCATTTATCTCTGCGAAAAACCGGAAGACATTGAAAAGAAAGTCATGTCCATGTTTACCGATCCCACCCATCTTCGGAGAGACGACCCGGGCCACGTGGAGGGCAACCCCGTCTTCACCTACCTGGACGCTTTCTGCAAAGATGAATATTTCGCAGAATTCCTGCCGGAATACAAAAACCTGGACGAAATGAAAGAACACTACACCAGAGGCGGTCTGGGAGACGTCAAAGTCAAACGGTTCCTTAACAACGTGATGCAGGCAGAACTGGCTCCTATCCGTGAACGCCGCCAGCACTGGGAACAGCACCTTGATGACGTGGTGGATATCCTCCGGAAAGGCACAGAAAAAGCGGCTGCCAAAGCCGATGGCACCCTCCAGAGAGTGAGAAAGGCTATGCGGATTAACTACTTTGAAGATGGCAACCTGTTAAAATAAAAATTATATCTAAAAAAGACGAAGGCTTCGGCCTCCGTCTTTTTTTTGCTTCAGGAAAAGGGGCAGCGGAAGAGGGGATGAAGGGACTATGCATATGTATTAAGCTCATATACCCACAAAGGTTAGAAATAAATTAATTAATAGTAACTTTGGGTAACTAAATAATTTTAAAACCCCTTTTTATAAGGTATATGAACAAATCGCCTTTTACATCAATGTTCAAATAGATATAAGGAAATAGGCAGAATTACTACAGTATCATCGCTTTTTTATTATTTCAATAGGGCGGCTTTATCATTTATAACTTTTCAAAGATGAAGGTCGTGCTCCACTTTCAAAACTTTCGAAGCGTATCGACAAATACTATTGCATTTGGGGAGGCAATGCATTAACATAAGACATATTAATTTTCTTGTGGTTTATGGGATTATATCTTTTTTCTGTATAAGATTTTATATTTTCTTCGTGTCACCTGGCCATAGACCGGCAGTCTATGTACCATTTTTGATCAAAGGAGATTTTATGAATAAAGTTTACAAGGTGGTTTGGAATCGCACAAAACATTGCTACGTTGTATTTTCTGAACTGGCGAAACGGACAGGTGACGCGCCTGCTGAACAGCACGCTGAAGCTGTCCGGTGGAGCTGATACCACGAAGCTCACCGACAAAAACATCGGCATAGTAGCCAATAGCTCTGGTGATGGTCTTGATATCAAGTTAGCTAAGGATTTGACGGATATCGACAGCATCACTATGACGGGCGGCCTCACGCTCAATAGCACCAACGGCTCGTCGACCATCACGGGCCTGACGAATAAGAGTGTCGATTTGCCTGACTTCGGCAAAGCTGGCCGGGCTGCTACGGAAGAACAGCTGCAGCAGGTGAAGGGCAGTATCACCGACGCTAAACAGGGCGGCGGCTTCGGCTTGGCAGATGACAAGGGGAATGCTGTCAAGGCAGACCTGGGCAGTACCATCGGCATCCATGGGGACAGCAACATCACCACGGCTGTTTCGGAAGATGGCAAGTCCATCGACATCAAGCTGAACAACCAGGTGGATCTTGGCACTGACGGTTCTCTCAAAACCGGTGGCGTGACCATCAGCAATAAGGGCATCGATGCAGGCAGCAAGAACATCACCAACGTGAAGAGCGGTATCGTTAATAAGGACGAAAGCGATAATACCAACGCGGCCAATATCGGCGATGTGAAGACCCTTGCCGGTGAGGCTGCCAAGACGGAAATCGGCAAGCTGGGCAGCCGGGACTTTGCTGGAGACGATGGAGAAACCGTCTCCAGAGGCCTGGGTAAATCCATGAAGCTGTCCGGCGGTGCGGATACTTCTAAGCTGACAAATGGCAACATCGGTGTGGTCAAGAACGCCGCTGGCGGTGGCCTGGACATCAAGCTGTCCAGTGAACTTACAGGGCTGACCAGCGTCACCACCGGAAACAGTACCTTGAACAGTGACGGACTCACTGTCAACAACAGTGACGGCCAAGCCGGTACGACCATCACCGGCAGCGGCATCAAGATTGCCGCTAACGGCGACAATACCAATGCTGTGGAAATCACAAACAGCAATGTCTCCATGGGCGGCCAGCAGATCCACGATGTGGCACCGGGGACCAGTGATACTGATGCGGTGAACGTGAGCCAGCTGAAAGGTCTGGTCAGCGGTGTGGATGGAGCTGTGAACCGGCTTAACAATCGCCTGAACCGGGTTGGCGCCGGGGCAGCTGCTCTGGCGGCGCTTCATCCGCTGGATTTCAATCCGGAAGAAAAATGGAACTTTGCTGCCGGTTTCGGTCACTACGTGAATGCCAATGCCGGTGCCATCGGCGCCTTCTACCAGCCTAATGAAGATACCCTCTTCTCCCTGGCCGGCAGCTGGGGCGGCGGAGAAAACATGGTCAATGCAGGCGTCAGCATCCGCCTGGGCCATGGGAACTCCATCATAGGTTCCCGTACCGTTATGGCCAGGGAAATCATGGCCTTAAAGCAGCAGGTGGAAGCACAGAACCTGAAGCTTAAGGAAAATGAAGATTTGAAGGCCCGACTTGCCAAACAGGACCAGGAAATCGCAGAACTGAAAGCGATGGTTCTTAAGCTGGCGGCTAAAGGCTGATTTCATAGATGCAGAGTAAAAACACCCGAAAGTGATTCTGAAAGAGTCACCTTTCGGGTGTTTTTATATGGTCTTTATCTGCCCGCAGCGCTGCGAACAGGGCAAGGTGTTCTGCTCTATTTCATGATAAAACCCCTGGCGCCTGAAAATCAGCGATTTCCAGACATCAGGGGTTCCGTAAGGCGCGGGAATTGTCATCACCTATCCCTGGATTTTTTCCATTTCGGAAAGGGGCAGAGTGTCTTTCCCTTTAGAGCCGCTTATGAGAAACACCAGGGTACCTGCAGCAGCAGAAATTGTGGAAGCCAGAAGAATGGAAAATTTGGCCAGGTTCAGGAGGCCGGGATCCGTGAAGGCGATGGAGGCAATGAAGATGGACATGGTAAAGCCGATACCGCCGAGCATGCCGGTAGCTGCCAGCTCCCGGGGAGAGGCTTTGCCGGGAATGTCTATATGGCCTATTTTATGGAGAAGGTAGACAGAGCCGAAGATGCCTACCGGTTTTCCAAGGAAGAGTCCCGCCAGGATGCCCCAGGGGAGGGGGGAAGTAAAGTCCAGAGAAGCAAGGGAAATTTCTACGCCCGCATTGGAGAGTGCAAAAACGGGCATGATGAGATATGCAGACCAGGGGTGAAGTCTCTTCTCCCACTGATGAAGCATGGATACTTTGCAGTTCCCTTCTGCCGGAATAGAGAAGCCCAGAATGACACCGGCTATGGTGGGGTGGATGCCGGCTTTCAGGAAAAAGTACCATGCCACAAGGCCTAAAGCCAGATAGGCCGGGAAGAAACGGATTTTCATGCGGTTTAAAAGGAATGCGCCGGCCAGAGCTGCCAGTCCGGAAGCCAGGGCTATCCATGCAAGGTCCGTGCTGTAAAAGAGGGCGATGACGACAATGGCGCCTAAATCATCTACAATGGCCAGGGCCGTCAGGAAGACCACCAGCCCCGGCGGTGCGCTTCTGGCTGCCAAGGTCATAATGCCCAGGGCAAAAGCAATATCGGTAGCCATGGGAATGCCCCAGCCGCCGGAGGTTTCCGTGCCAAAATTCAGAAGGCTGTAAAACAGGGCCGGTACCAGCATGCCGCCCAGGGCCCCGCATACGGGAAGAATCATGGCAGATTTGGTGCGGAGTTCTCCATAGAGGAATTCCCGCTTGATTTCCAGGCCTACCAGAAAGAAGAAAACGGCCATGAGCCCGTCATTGACCCAGTGAAGAAGTCCCATTTCCAGGGAAAAAGGTCCTATGCCGATGGCGATTGGCGTGTGAAGGCTGTGCTCATAGGCGCCGCCCCAGGGAGAATTGGCTATGATGACAGCCAGGATGGCACATATGAGAAGAATGACACCGCCCGATGCTTCGGAACGCAAAAAGGAAAGAAATGTGGTGCTTAGGGATTCGATTTTTCGTCTCATAGTCAGCTCCTTTCAGGAAAACGAAATATTCTATTCAAATAATAGCATATAATACATATAATGTCATTACCCATTACGAAATATTTATGTATTGCATTGAATACTATATATTTAAATGAATTTGATAAATAATAGATAGGCACAGGACTGGGAGGACGGGCTTCATCCTGCTTTTTTGTCCCGGGAAGTTTTTGGAAAGATGGCAGAAAAAAAGCTGTGAAGAAATGGGGGATATCCTCATTTCTTCACAGCCTTAGAGGAGGTTCTTTATTTACTTAAATCAATGGAACGGATCTGCTTCCGCAGGGGCAGTACAGAGTAGGGAGCTACGGAGAATTCGTCCACTCCCATGCGGAGGAAGGTTTCGGTGATGGAAAGGTCGGAACCCAGTTCACCGCACATGCCTACCCAGATGCCTGCTTTGTGAGCATTTTCCACGGTCATCTGAATCAGTTTCAGCACAGCCGGATGGTGGGGATTAAAGAAGTCAGAAAGGACACGGCTTGTTCTGTCTACTACCAGGGTGTACTGGGACAGGTCATTGGTGCCGATGGAGAAGAAATCTACTTCTTTGGCCAGTTTGTCGCTGATTAAGGCAGCTGCCGGCGTTTCTATCATAATGCCTACTTCCATATGATGGTCATAGGCGATGCCCTTCTTATCCAGTTCCATCCTGACTTCGTCCAGAATTTCCCGAGCCTTCCATACTTCCCATACCGAGGTAATGAGAGGGAACATGATGGCTGCTTTGCCAAAGGCGCTGGCCCGGAGAATGGCACGGAGCTGGGTCTTGAAGATTTCCGGCCGTTTCAGGCAGATGCGGATGGCCCGCATGCCCAGGGCAGGGTTTTCTTCCTTCGGCAGATGGAAAGCAGAGGCTTCCTTATCAGCGCCAATATCCAGGGTACGGATGATGACGCGCTTACCGGCCATAGTTTCGATGGCCAGTTTGTAAATATTAAACTGTTCCTCTTCACTGGGGAGAGTGTCTCTTCCCATGTAGATGAATTCACTGCGGAAGAGGCCGATGCCTTCGGCATCATTTTTCAGGACGGCAGCCAGGTCGGAGGCGGAAGATACATTGGCTGCCACTTCCACCCGGTGACCATCTACGGTTTCACTGGGAAGGCCTTTCAGCTGCTGCAGCAGTTCCTTCAGCCGGATGCTCTGGTCCTGCTTCTCTTTCATCACTGCCAGAATGCCCGGTGTAGGATCGAGATACACAGTGCCGGAGAATCCATCAATCACAGCTGTTTTGCCGTCAAAGGAGTCATCCACTTCTGTGCCGGTAGCTACGATGGCAGGAACGCCCAGTGCCCTGGCCAGAATGGCAGTGTGGGAAGTGGGGGTGCCTTCTTTTGTGACGAAGCCCAGAATTTTCTTGGTATCCATCTGGATGGTTTCACTGGGGGTGAGGTCATCGGCATATAGGATGCAGGGCTCATCGCCGGCAAACATGGCTTTTTTCTGATGAAGGGTACGCAGGAGGATGCGGGCGATTTCCTGCACGTCTGCTACGTGGGCCTGCATGTATACATCAGTTCCGCTGCTGTAAATCTGGGTGAAGTTCTTTTCAGCCTGGGAAATGGCAGATTCTGCATTGATGCTCTGACTGCGGATCATGGAGCGGACGGCATCTACAAATTCCGATTCTGTCAGCATCTGCTGGTATACTTTGAAAATGGAAGCATTATCCAGACCCACATGGGACACCGCCTCCTGATAGAACTGGTTCATTTTGGCAGAGGCTGTATTTCTGGCAGAATCGAACCGGGCCACTTCGGTTTCCGGGCGGTCTACCTTGGATTCTTCTACGCTGAATTCTTTGTGACGGAATATCCGGAGTGGTCCGATGGTAACCATACCGGAAATGCTTTTACCTGTAATTTTTTCCATTCTATGCAATCCTTTCTTTTTCCGCAGAGGAAATCAGTTTTCGATTCCTTCCCTTCCCATGACACCTTTGTCATAGTAGTGGCGGATTTTTTTCATTTCAGTAATGAGGTCGGCAGCATCCATAATATAGGATGGAGCGTTGCGGCCGGTGAATACCAGTTCCACCTCCGGACGGCGGGCAACAAGGATCTCCTTCGTGTCCTCCTCGGTGGCCAGGTCATACCAGCAGGCCATATTGTATTCATCCAGGATAACTACATCGTAGGGGCCGGAAACGGCACCGATGGCGTCATCAATGCCTTTCCGTACCATATCCCGATATTCTTTGGGCGGATGACCGGCAGGATACACCACCAGCTTGTCACCCCAGGCCTTGATTTCTTCTTCGGTAAGCATGCCTTCCTTGGCAATGAAATAAGGTTTTCCCAAAGTAATAAGGGTGATGCCGTCAAGGCTTTGGAGCACTTTCTGCTCTGAATAGGCCAGAGACTTCATGAACTGGATGATGCATACCTTTTTCCCCGCACCTATGGCGCGGATGGCAAGACCGATGGCAGCCGTGGTTTTCCCCTTGCCGTCACCGGTATATACTTGAATGTAACCTTTCATCATATCCTCCTTATCAGAAAATATCATTTGGAAGGGATATTTCTATCGAATTAAAGAATAGATTGGTCATTCTTTCATTACCCTATTATACAATGGATAGAAGGGAAACAAAAGGCGGCGATTCCGATTTCATCCATGGAAAAACCGCCATGGAAACCATGACGGCTTTGGTTACAGACATTTGTTGTTAAAACAGCGTCTTTTTTTGTACATTTTATGAATGATATAAGCAGCCAGAAGGAGGAAAAGAAGCACAATGAAACGAGTGCCGTGCTCCGAGAAATAAATGAGGTCATGGCCCAGCCATACTTCAATGATTACAGAGGGAATCTTGCCGATGAGGGTAGATTTCAGATGCTCCCGGCTGGTGAGCTTGCTTAAGACGGCAATGGCAGTGAAAAGAATATTGGGTGAATAGGGAATAGCCCTGGCCAGAGCCATATTCTTCACACAGCTGTATTTGTCCAGCTTGGTAAGCATATGCTTCTTTTCAATCAGACGGCGGGCTTCCTTACGGAAGAAGATACGTCCAATATGGAAACTGATTTCAATGCCGATGACTTCTCCCACCCAGGAAATGAAAATCCCCGGGAGCAGGCCGAAGAGCGCTCCATTCACTGTAAGGAAGGGAATCGTAGGAATCCCGAAGACATTACAGAAAATGAGCAGACCAATGCTCACAAGAAAAGCTCCGTACCCGAAGGATGAAATGTAATCCGCCAGACCGTCCACATCGCCTGCCATGGTGAGGTGGATGGTATGGTAATAAAATTCAGGATAGTACATACGAACCAGGTAAACGGATATGACGGCAGCAGCAATCAGAATCAAAAGTCCGATAAGCTTTTTACATTTGTCAATCATAATGTATCCTTTTAGCCGCCCACAAGCCGGAAATCGGCGCAGTCATCTGCCCCGGCGGAGCGGCGTACCGGACAGATATATCTTATGGTTCTCGTTTCAGTCAGTTGTAAGCTTTAGAAAAGCAGTGTTTATTGTAAGCGATTTGTCAAGATTATGCAAATACCTTTTCTTATCTCATATATTATAATACAGGGTCATCAGATTTTCCAATATACATAGCAGACTATATAAGTTTAGAATACCGATAAAATCGGGAGTTTTGCAATTCGTTTCCATTGGCAGCTATGAAAAATCAAACAGAGGGATACGTTACTGCTTCATGGCAGGGGAACATACCGGAAAAGAGAGAGGGCGGACAAAGAAGGGGAAAGGTAAAAGGCTGCAAAGCCCTGCCTGGCTTTTCATGGTTCATGATGAGGTCAATCTAAGGGTCTTCATACATCAAAGGACAGGCCCTGCCATGGTTTTTCAGAAATGACGCCGTTTCGCCCCCTTATATGCTATCTTTCCTTTTATGGATTCCCAGTGAATTTTTAGGCATAAATCTGTTATAATGAGAAGGACATATTTCTGCAGGAGCTGCAGACAGATTGAGAACCCTTGTTTATTTTGATTCGGCAGGTGTTGGAAAATGGATTTTAACTTGACAGATAAGCAGAAGGAACTGGTAGGGCTGGCCCGTGATATTGCGCAGAAGGAAATCGCACCCAGGGCCCTTTCTATCGATAAGAGCGGTGTTATGGATGAGGAGCTGCTTCGAATTTTGAAGCAGTCCGGCATGACGGCTCTGTCGGTTCCCAAGGAATTCGGCGGTGCCGGACTGGATCTTTTGACCATTGCCATGATCAGTGAAGAACTGGCCAAAGGATGTGCCGGCGTGGCTACCGTATGTGCTGCCAATTCCCTGGCTTCATTCCCGGTGCTCATTGCAGGCAGCGATGAACAGAAGAAATCCTATTTCGACTGCCTGAATGAAGGGGGCATGAGCTGCTTTGCCCTTACGGAACCGGGGGCTGGTTCCGACGCCGGCGCCGTTTCCTGCCGAGCTAAGAAGGTGGACGGCGGCTATGTACTGAATGGGACCAAGTGCTTCATTACCAATGCACCTATTGCAGATAAAATCACTCTCTTTGCCAATACAAGAGAATCCGGCGGCATCCGGGGGCTCACTGTTTTTTCCGTAGATAGAAATACCAAAGGTATTTCCATGGGCAAGGAAGAAGATAAAATGGGTATCCGCGCTTCCGCAACTTCGGAAATCATTTTTGATGACTGCTTCGTGCCTGCTTCTACCAGGCTTGGAAGGGAAGGCATGGGATTCCGCATCGCCATGGAAACGCTGGAAAAATCACGACCGGTGGTAGGCGCTATTTCTGTGGGTATTGCCCAGGCTGCGCTGGAAAATGCAATCCATTATGCGCACCAGAGAAAGCAGTTTGGACAGAAAATCGCTTCCTTTGAAATGGTGCAGCAGATGATCGCCGACATGGTGACAAAGACGGAAGCAGCCCGGGCTCTGGTGTACAAAGCCTGCTGGATGCAGATGACTGGTGATAAGAAAGCATCTCTTTTCTCCGCCATGAGCAAATGCTTTGCTTCCGATACAGCCATGGAAGTCACCACCACCGCCGTACAGGTTATGGGCGGCAATGGATATTCCCGGGAAAATCCGAACGAAAAATATATGCGTGACGCCAAGATTATGCAGATTTATGAAGGAACCAACCAGGTGCAGCGTCTTGTGATTGCCAATGCGGCCATGTACTGATCAGTGGGCGGTGTTTTACTCTTTACAGACGGGAAGCATGAATGTCAGTACCGGCCGGAGAGGAACATCCTCCTTATTCTGACTTCATCCAGCCGGGCAAAAAAAGCTTGCAATCTATGGATATTCTGTGTATAATAATCAACATAGTTAAACAAAAGGCAAAAGGGCCTGCGTACTTTGGTATGCAGGCCCTTTCTATGTTGGAGGTGCTGGTCATGATGTGGCATTGAGCGAAAGGGCAGATAAAAACGGTATAAAAGCAGAGGGGCTCGGGAAACTCCTCTGTATAATTTCATAAAAATGGGTGATGGCGCTGCTATGGGAATTTCAGGGATTCCAGGCGGCTTTTTTTATTTTTCAGAAAGGAATTTATGACTATGCGCAAATATCTTTTACCGGCATTTCTGGGAGCCTGTTTCCTTCCAGGAATGGCCATGGCGGCTGATGAAGGAAGTCAGCTGAATGGAGCAGACATGGCTTACATGGCCATTTCCACACTGCTGGTGCTCATTATGACTCCGGCTCTGGCTTTTTTCTACGGTGGTCTGGTACGTCGTAAGAACACCATTAATACCATTATGATGTCCATGGTATGCCTGGCTATCTTTACCGTACAGTGGTTTGTCTATGGGTATTCTCTTTCCTTCGGCCCTGATGTGGGCGGCATCATCGGCAATCTGGACTGGGCCTTTTTCCATGATGTAGGCATGGCAGCCAATCCGGATTATTCTGAAACCATTCCTCATATCCTCTTCGCCCTGTTCCAGATGGCTTTTGCCATCCTCACGCCGGCCATTGTCAGCGGCGGTATTGTGGAAAGGACCCGGTTCCCGGCCTATTGTATTTTTATCCTTCTCTGGGGCACTCTGGTATATGACCCCATGTGCCATATGGTATGGGGCGTGGGCGGCTTCATCCGCAATATGGGAGCCCTTGACTTTGCAGGGGGCACGGTCATTCATGTCACCTCCGGTTTCTCTGCTTTAACTGCGGCCATTCTGATCGGCAGAAGAAAAGGGTATGGCATTCTTTCTCTCCGCCCTCACAATATTCCCTATGTCTGCCTGGGCGGCAGCTTCCTGTGGCTGGGATGGTTCGGATTTAACTCCGGCGCCGGCCTTTCAGCCAACGATGTGATGACGCAGGCCCTGGCCAATACAGGCATTGCCTCCTGTACGGCTGGTCTGGTGTGGATTGTTATTGAAGAAATCATTCACAAGAAAATGACGGCCCTGGGTCTTATGACCGGCATCCTCACCGGCCTCGTAGGCATTACACCGGCCGCAGGCTTCGTAGATGCCGGCGCAGCCTTTTTCATTGGTATCACCACACCGCTCATCTGCTATTTCTTCGTTTCCTTCGTCAAATCCAGACTTGGCTATGACGACTCTCTGGACGCCTTCGGCTGCCATGGCATGGGCGGCGTATGGGGTGCTCTGATGACAGGTATTTTCTGTACTAAAACCATCAATGATGCCGGTGCCGATGGCCTTCTCTACGGAAATCCCGGCCAGCTCATTCCTCAGGTGACAGGCATTGTGACCGGTATCATTGTGGCCGTAGTTATGACTACCCTGATTATCAAAGTATTGGGGATTTTCATGAAAGTCCGCGCTACTGCTTCTGAAGAAGCCCAGGGCCTGGACCTTATCGACCATGGTGAAAGAGCGTATAATAAATTATAAGAGGTGAAACCTATGAATACAGATAAGAAAATCTACAAGGTAGATGCCGTTATCCGTCCTGAAAAGCTGGAAGAGCTGAAGGATAAGTTGTATGAAATCGGCGTTACCGGTATTACTGTTACTGAAGTCTACGGCTGCGGCCTCACCCATGGGCAGGAAGAAATCTATAGAGGAAATGTACTCTCGGTGAACCTGCTCCCGAAAATTAAAATAGAAATTGTCATTTATGAAACACCTCTGGAAAAGCTGATTCAGACCATCCGCGACACCTGCAACACCGGTCATGTGGGAGACGGTAAAATCTTTGTATCCGAACTGACCACAGCTGTCAAAATCCGCACAGGAGAAAGAGGCGGTGCTGCCATTATCGATGACAAAGCATAAGTCAGCCAAAAGGGCTGTGAGGGAAAGAATTTTATTTTCACAGCCCTTCTGCGATACGCCCCGCTTCAGGGTCCTGTCATTCCGGCTTTATCCCGGATGATGCCATGAGATCCACAAAATGCAGGCGCCTGGGGCAGCAGCTCTTTTCTTTAAACTATATATAATATTTCATATTGACAGTTTCTACCCATCGAATCTATAATAATTAATAAGCATTGCAGGTCTGTGGCTGAAAGTCGATGGTAGTCGCAGCCAAAGCGATCCACGTAACGCAGGAAAATCCTGCTGAGCATGGTGCGGTTTAGAAGTAAGTCCTGCCGGGCAAACCGAGAGGGTTAGTAGTGAGAGGAAGACACCGGGTAGCGAAAGCTCCAGCAGGCGAGTGTGGGGTCAAAAGCCAGGTCAGCTGCCGTGCTTATTTAAAATTCGATTTCTGTGGATGAAATCTGACATAGTTTGGGCGATGAGCAGAAGAAGTACTGATGGCTATTCTTCAGAGAGGGCATGGAAGGTGAAAATGTCTGGTGAGCTTTCAGGAAATGCATCTGTGAGCTGAAAAGGGGAATACAGTATCCTTTTCCGTAGGTCGACGATACGACTATGCGCGGCTTTTGCCGACAGAGTGGAATAACGGGCCACCGTCTCTGTGAGGCGGCGGTCTTTTTAATGGGAACTAGTTGGCTAGTGAACTAGTGTACTAGCTCACTAGTTCACTAGTTCACTAACCCATCGATTTCATGAAAGAAGATGATAACCATGTGTCACTGTTGCAGGGAAAAACAGGCTTATCATATCTTTCTTATATATGAATAATAAATCACTCTACAGATGGAGGAATCTAAATGGAAGAAATTAAAGTGTATAACACGCTGACGAAGGAAAAGGAAGTATTTAAACCGATTACACCAGGGGAAGCGAAGATTTATGTGTGCGGCGTAACGCCCTACAATCATCCCCATATCGGCAATGCCCGTCCGGCAGTGACCTGGGATGTGATTCGCCGCTACCTGGAATATGTGGGCTACAAGGTGGAATTCGTACAGAATTTTACGGATGTGGATGATAAGATTATCAATAAAGCCAATGCAGAGGGCACGGACTGGAAGACTATTTCCGACCGTTACATCGATGCGTATTTCCAGGTCATGGATGCGCTCCATGTACGCCGGGCCGATGTGTATCCAAGGGTATCTGAACATATGGATGATATTATCCATATGGTGGAAACCCTGATTAAAAAGGGCCATGCCTATGTACTGGGCGGCGATGTGTATTATGATATTTCCACTTTCAAGGATTACGGCAGACTGTCTGGCCGGAAAATCGAAGATATGCTGGCCGGGGCCCGCATTGAAGTGAATGATGAGAAGAGGAATCCCGGTGATTTCGCTCTGTGGAAGGCTGCTAAACCGGGCGAACCTTTCTGGGAAAGCCCCTGGGGCAAGGGACGTCCGGGCTGGCATATCGAATGCTCTGCCATGTCCATCCATTATCTTGGCAAAACCTTTGATTTCCACGGCGGCGGCTCTGACTTGATTTTCCCGCATCATGAAAATGAAATTGCCCAGTCCGAAGGCTGCACAGGCTGCCATTTCGTAGATTACTGGCTCCATAATGGTTTCATCACCATTAATTCTGAAAAGATGAGCAAGTCTTTGAACAATTTCTTCCTGGTGAAGGATGTGCTGGAGAAATATTCCGGCGATGCGCTGCGTTATTTCCTCCTGTCCACCCATTACAGAAGTCCCCTTGATTTCTCCGATGACCGTCTGGAAGAAGCAGAGAAGAATATGGACAAGCTGAAGGATGTCATTGCCCGGGTGAAGGAACTGTCCGGTATGGAAGGAAATGAGGAGACCGAAGCGTCCAAGGCGCTGGAACAGGCAGCGGAAGCTGATATGAAGGTGTTCCATGAAGCTATGGATGATGATTTCAACACGGGCCTTGCTACGGGCGCCATGTTTGACCTGGCCAAGGCCATCAATGTGTATTACAACGATGTACACAGCGGTATTGGTTTCAACAAAGCATCTCTGGAAAAGGCAGGAAAGGCCTTCAAGACAATCCTTGATATTCTGGGCATTCTGGAAAAAGAATGGAAAAAGACGGAAGCCTATGATGATAAGGATTACAATGACCTCATGAATGTGATCCTTGCTGTCCGCCAGTCTGCCAGAAAAGCAAAGCAGTACCAGCTGGCTGATGAAATCCGGGATAAACTGGGTGAAATCGGCATTGTGATTGAAGATACTCCTACAGGAGCAAGGTGGAAGAAACGTGGAGTTTAAGAGAGTCTTATTTCTGAAAAAACAGATGGCTCATAAGATTGGTAAAGAATCTCCTGTTCTTTGTGAACAGGAGGTCTTTTCCATGGATGCGCTGACCCTGGCTTATATTGGTGATGCCTGCTGGTCTTTCTTTATCCGGAAGGCCCTTATCGATACGGGCATTTATAATGTGCAGATCCTGAACAGTCTGGCATCGGAAATCGTTTCCGCCCGCTGGCAGAGCCGTATTCTCTTTGAAATCAGGGAGCTTTTGAATGAGCGGGAGCTGAAGGTGGCCAAGAGGGCCAGAAATACCAGTTCCCATGTGCCGAAGAGTGCCACTGTGGAGGAATACCGGGAGTCCACAGCCTTTGAAGCGCTTCTTGGCTATCTGTACCTTTCCGGCCAGAAGCAGCGGCTGGATTTCATCCTTGAAAAAAGCTTGAAGTATGTGGCAGGAGAAATGAGCCATGAAAACTGATAAAAGGGAGAGACCATCCTTTAAACAGAAACAGTCCGGACAGCGTCGGCAGCCCCTGTCCTCATCCACCAGAGACGGAAGAAAGAAAAGACCTTTGAAAAAGGAGGGCTCTTCTGACTCTTTCCTCATCTGTGGAAGAAACAGCGTATCCGAATTTCTGAAGAGCAGGGGAGTGCGCCGGGTTTTCCTGAAAGAAGGAAAGAAGGATGACCGTCTGCTTTCCCTGGCGGCTCTGGCTGAAAAGCAGGGAGTGCCGGTGGAAGAGGTGAAGGAAGAAAAGCTGGATGATATGTCCGGCGGCGTAGTGCATCAGGGAATTGCAGCCCTGCTGAAGCCCTATGAATATGCAGATCTTGACCGGGTGCTGGCGGATTGGGAAGGGAAGAGTCCCATCCTGATCCTGCTGGATGGGCTGGAGGATGTGCGCAACCTGGGCGCCATTGTCCGCACGGCGGAATGTGCCGGCGCAGCGGCGGTGCTTCTTCCGAAGCATAAGAGCCCGCCGGTAACGGCAGCGGCCATGAAGACCGCGGCCGGGGCCTTTGCCTATCTTCCCGTCTGTCAGACGGGAAATATCAGGCAGACTCTGGAAATGCTGAAGGAAAAGGGATTCTGGGTGGTAGGAGCCGATATGGACGGTGAAAGCCTCTATTATGACGCCAACCTGAAAGGCCCGCTGGTCATCGTTATGGGGGCAGAAGGGAAGGGCGTAAGTCCTCTTACCCGGAAAATGTGCGATTTCTGCGTACGTATTCCTATGAAAGGGAAGGTTTCTTCCCTCAATGTTTCTGTAGCAGCTGCTCTTCTTATTTATGAAGCCGCAAAGCAGAGGGATAAGTCATGAAGGATCTCTATCTGGTAGACGGCTATAATGTGATTTTCGGCAGACCTGACATCTTTGACCGGAGCGACCTGGAATCGTGCCGGAAGAAGCTCATGGACATTATGCAGGACTATGGTGCTCATAATGACATAGAAGTGATTATTGCCTTCGACGGGAAAGGAAATTCCACCAAGGTGAAGGTGGAGGAACTGTCCGCCTTCTTTACCATTGTGTATACACCGAGAAGGATGACTGCCGATTCTTATATTGAAAAAGAATCCTATCTCCGGCGGGACGAATACAGACACATTTTTGTAGTCACCTCCGACGGCCCCGAGCAGAGCCAGATTCTGGGAAACGGTGCTTACCGGGTGCCGGTTTCGGATCTCATGCGGGCCATGGAAGAGGATAAGGCGCTGCAGTCCAAATTCATCACCAGGAATAACCATAAGAATCTCAGAAGTGAAATAGGGAGGGCCATCCCTCTATCTGTACAGGAAAAGCTGGATAAGCTGAGAGGACGGTAAAGGGTTTTCAATCCATTCTGAGAGAAAGGTGCTGAAAGGGTTGGCGGCACTTTGCGCTGCGTAATAGCAGGTCTTTGACAGAAAACGGAACCCTGCACAGGCATGATGATGTTCATCATGCCTGTGTCCTTTTTTGAATCTGTTTCTATGAGGTCTTTCCTGCCAAAAGGGCGGTGTACTGCCGTTTTTCAGCCTTGCAAAAAGAATGATTCATGGAGAGAGCGGATTTTGCAGGCAGGAAATGGAGTTTATACAAAATTCAGTTGACCATTCATGATGATTAGTATAAAATAGTGTTTGATATCATTTCTTTTAGAAGATAGAACCGTATCTGCCGTACGTGAGGCAGGTGCAGAGGAGGATTCGCAGTGAAGTACTTTTTGATTGGATTAACCTTTGTGGTTTCCCTGCTTTTGATTGTGGTAGTGGTAGGTCAGGAATCTAAACAGGCCGGTATGGGTACAGCTATCGGCGGCGGTACGGAAAACGCAGCCGGCGGACGGACCAGGGGCAAGGATGCAGTGCTGTCCAAGTTCACTATAGTCTTTGGTACCATGTTTGCTGTTCTCTGCCTGGTGCTTGGAAGATATATGAATACTTTCTGATTGACTGGGAAAATGTAGTCTGCCCTCCGATTTCATCAGGCGCAGGAATGAGCATTTCCCTGGAGGTTTGCCGCCGGCAGGCCTCTTTTTTATTTGGGCCTTGCGCAGAAGGCCTGTTTCATGTAGTCTTAGTATAGATATATACGTTTTAACTGTCTCTGAAGAGACATTTTTACAGGAAAGCACTGATTTATTCTCAGCATCGAATTCCATAAGTATTTTATTTAATGCATTGGCTAAGCATCTTTAGACAGCTTTCTATTCGCGCTTCCATTCCCGGCATTCCATAAAAATACAAAAATGAATTTCGATAACGATTGAATCAGCGTTTCCCTGGAGGAGAAATCAATGGAAAAAAAGGAATTGCTGCCTTATAAGCCCGGCGTCATTCTGCAGGGCGTGTATAAATCTTATGGTCGTTTTGGCTTCCTGCTCACCGATGATGACCATGAGGATGTGTACATTGCAGAGAAGGATCATCTGAACGCTGTAAATAATGATACGGTAGAAGTGAAGACCATGAAAAGCGAAACTGGCCGCCATAATACGGAGGGCCGGATTACCCGTGTCATTGAACGGGCAGATGATATGTTTGTATGTACTTATGAAATGCTGGCAGATGGCGGGGAAGCGGTACCTATTGATGAAAAGGTGGACATGGTTATCCAGATTCCCGAAGGCGATGAAATGGGAGCGGTTACCGGTGCCCGCGTCATGGTGCAGGTGACCCGCTGGCCCGGCGAGTGGACCGATGCGGAAGGCAAGGTGACGGAAGTCATCGGTTACAAAGGCGATAAGGGCCTTGATATTGACGTTATTATTGCCCAGCATCGTCTGCCCCATGTATTTTCCGATGATCTCATGAAGGAGGCGGACAATCTGCCTCGCACCATTGTACCGGAAGAAGGGGTGGCAGATTATAGAAATATGCCTATTGTCACCATCGATGGCCCTGATTCCAAGGATCTGGACGATGCGGTCTACTGCGAAAAGAAGGAAAATGGTCATTTCGCCCTGGGCGTCCACATAGCCGATGTGTCCCGCTATGTAACCAAAGGCTCCCTTCTGGATGATGAAGCGTATCGGAGGGGCACTTCCGTATATCTGGCGGATCGGGTCATTCCCATGCTGCCTTTCCAGCTGTCCAATGATCTCTGCAGCCTGAACCATGATGAGGACCGCTATGCCATGTCCTGCCTTATGGATGTAGCGCCGGACGGCACGGTAAAAACAGAAAAAATTACACCTTCCATTGTGCGGGTGGCAAGACGCTGCAATTACCCGGAAATCAACAAGGCCTTTGACGAAGGCATTGCACCGGAAGATTTGAAGATTCATCTGCCCATGCTGGAAGATCTTAGGGAATGTGCGGCAGCTCTCAGGCAGAACCGCACCCGTCGGGGTGCCCTGGACTTCGATTTCCCGGAATACAAGGTGGTGCTTGATGAAGATGGCAAGCCCCTGCGCATTGAAAAGCGGATTCGCGGTGAATCGGAGAAAATGATTGAAGACGCCATGATTGCTGCCAACGAAGCAGTGGCCCGTTTCCTGGAAAAGACCGGCCATACGTCCATTTATCGTGTCCATGACCATCCGGACCAGGAAAAGCTGAATTCACTGAAACGGCTCATCGCCATTATGGGCCTTCCCATTCACATTCCGGAAGACCCGGAGCCAAAGGATATCCAGAAGCTCCTGGCATCGGTGAAGGGTCAGGATATTGAGGCCGTGGTACAGGTGATGACCCTGCGTTCCCTGCCCCAGGCCTGCTACAGCACAGACAATGACGGTCACTTCGGCATTGCCAGCACCTGTTACACCCACTTCACATCTCCTATCCGCCGCTATCCGGACCTCATGGTGCACCGTCTTATCCGGCAGGCTATTCATGATGAAATGACGAAACAGCAGCGGAAGAAGCAGACGGAGTTCCTGATTCGGGCAGCTGAACACTGCTCGGAAACTGAACAGAATGCTACGGAAACGGAACGGGATGTGGATGATCTGAAGATGACGGAATACATGGTGCCCTTTGTAGGAGAACCCTTCGATGGACATATTACCGGCATTACCCGGTTCGGTATTTTCGTAGGTCTTGATAACGGCGTGGAAGGACTGGTGCATGTGGACTCCATGGACGACGATGAATACGTGTACCAGGAAGATACCATGACCATGACCGGCCGATTCTCCGGCACCACCTACTCCATGGGCATGCCGGTGCGGGTGACGCTGGTGAAAGCGGATAAGGAAAGAAGGGAAGTGGATTTCGTCCTGGGAGAAATCCATTCGCCCCTGAATCTGGAGAAAAAGACAAGAACCTCTTCCCGCTCCAAGTCCCACTCCAGGAAGAAAGATAAGAAAGGAAGCGGCAAGTCCCGGGGCAAAAAAGGAGGAAAGAGGAAATAATCCCTTTCCTGCAGGAGGTTTTGTATGAAAAAGGAAAAAACGGCACCGCCGATAGCAGCCAATCGGCAGGCCTATCATAATTATTTTATCCACGATACCTATGAGTGCGGCATAGCCCTGACCGGTACGGAAGTAAAATCTATCCGCGCCGGCAGGGTGAACCTCAGGGACAGCTTTGCCAAAGTGGAACATGGGGAGGTCTTCCTGTGGAATGCCCATATCAGTCCCTACGAACAGGGAAACATATTTAATCATGATCCCCTGCGTACCAGAAAACTTCTTCTTCATAAGCAGGAAATCCGCAAGATTGAAATGAAGATGAAAACAAAGGGGCTCACTCTGGTGCCTCTGAAAATGTATTTCAAGCACGGTAAAGTGAAAGTGGAAATCGGTACTGCTACCGGCAAGAAACTGTATGATAAGCGACAGGACATGGCAGAAAAGGCGGCTAAGAGGGATCTGGACAGAAGGATCAAGACCCAGAGGCTGGACTGAGACTGCCGGAAAGAGGTGCCTTTGGGAGAAAAAGGGACCAATCATGGGGCAGATTGTGAAAGAGGTCCATAAGATTAAGATGATTGTTCTACTCTGGCATCGAAAGGCCATGTCACAGCTTCGCCCCGGGGTCCTTCATGGGCGGCGTTCTTCGTACGGCCCTGTCATATGTATAAGACGGCTAAGAAGCTGTACCTTCCTAAGCCCTATGAACCCTTGTCAAATACTGGTATAATAAGAAGAATCAAATTGCAGGATAAGATATAAGACAATAAGGAGAAAACATGGATAAAGACAAAAAGCCTTTTCATAAGGGAAACAGGAAGCCTTTTCGTAAGGATAGAAAAGGTACTGCCGGCGGACGGTTCAAACGGAAACTGGAACCGGGGGTGGAATTTGAAGACCGCCGGCTGGGTGTAGGCATTGTACGTAAGGTGACGGAAGATGGGATTACCGTGGCCTTTGGCGATGTGGAAAAGGTGATTCCCAGAAAGAAAAGGACCACGGCTCCGAGAGAAAGAAGACCGTCTGCTCTGGGAAAACCTTTGGAAAAGAAGGTCTTTACCTTTGATGTGCAGCCTGGAGATAAAAAGCCTTTTTCCAAAGACCGGAAGGTAGAAAAACGGGAACCGGAAGTGGGTCTTGAAGTGGTGGATGAAACCCTGGGTAAAGGCGTGGTCAGCCGGATTACGGAAAGGGGAGTCTATGTGACCTATGAAGCGACTGGTGAACATGTCATGTATCCCCGGGGCCTGCCATCGAAGCTGCTGAAAAGCGCTTTCCCGGAAGTGAAAAAGGAAAAGAAAGCAGAACCTCACAAGGGAAAGGAAAGAACCTATAAGGTTCCGGAACAGGTAAAGCCGGAAAAGAAAGAAAAGATCGTTCCTCACCGGGCGAAGGAAACCCACCGGGGCAATACCCGCTTTATTTCTCTGGGCGAAGGGACCCTGGTTATTTCTCCTCTCTATGGGGAAGGAATCATTATGGAAATCAGCAATGGACGAATGACCGTGAAGTTTACGGAAGTGGAAAAGGAATACACCTATCCTGCTGCCTTTGCTGCCGGTGAAATTGAGGTACTGGAAAAAGAAGACAAATAAAGAAAAGCCTGTGAAAAAATGTTCAATCATTTTTTCACAGGCTTTTTGGCTGCTGTTATTTATTTCTTTTCCATCTGTATATAGCTTTCGTCCCGCTTGAAGGGCCTGGTCATATCCATTTGGAATTTTGGAGATTTTCCCTCAACACGGATGACAACATCATGGATGTTGGGAAATTCTGTGAGGGTGTCTACGGTCATGGCAATGAAAAGAGATTCGCCGGTGGAACCTTTGATATTATTCAGCTCTTTGCTGAAGTCCACGTAGGCGGTACCTTCCTTAATGGCAATGCTTTTCAGGGAAAGGCCGGCGGGAAGGAGGGGATATCTGGATTTTCTATCGGTTCTTATCATTTCCTCCATGGCTGTTTTGGCAGTACGGTCTTTGGCCTTTACTTTCATGGAAACAGGAATGATTTTCGTGCCTTCATCATTGGCCTTGTAGAAGGTCAGTGATGCTTCCGACTCAGCAGGAAGAGGAGACTGAGAAGAAGCGGCCTGGGGGGAAAGGCTTGTGGCTGCCTGCTTTTCACTTTCCGGTGCACATCCGGCAAGGGCGATGGTTAAGGCGGAAGCGGCAAGCAGGGAGAAAATGATTTTTCTATTCATAGTCATGGCTCCTTAGGAAATGGCAGCAAAGTAGTTCACTAGTCCGTTGAAGAGGCTCTGGGCAATGCCCCGGGGACCCCAGGAAGAGGTGAGCATTTTGACGCGGTGGTCATTGGTGATGAATCCCATTTCCATGAGTACCGAAGGCATGGTGGTGTAGACATTCACGTAGAAATCATTGGATTTCACACCCCGGTCGGGGATGGAGAGGGAATTCATGGTGGCCTGGTGCATCATCTGGGCAAGTAGCAGGTCTTTGGAACTTTTAGCGTTGTAGTAGGCTGTGGTGCCGTCAACGGAAGAGTTGGAGAAGGAATCGATATGGATGGAAACGAAGGCGTCTGCATGGGCTTCATTGGCAATGTCGCAGCGGGCCTGCAGCTCCGGATCCGCATCGGCCCAGGGGCCGTACACATCTTTATCGGTGTCTCTGGTCATAACCACCTTGGCACCGGCAGAGGTGAGCATATCCCGCAGGGGGAGGGCAATGGAAAGGGTGATGTTCTTTTCATATACATCTTTGCCGCCGATATGGCCGATGGCACCTACATCAGTGCCGCCGTGACCCGGATCAATGCAGATGATTTTACCTTTTAGCACGCTTTTGGCATCGGAAGACACATTATAACTCTGCCTTTTATAGGAGGAAGCAGGGCTGGAAGAGGCAGCAGAGGAAGCCTTTTTTGTATAGGTCTGTTTGGCACCAATTACCGGGATATCCACTACCAGCCGGTGCGGTTTCTTCATTTTGGCATCGGGACGGAGGGCGAAAACACGGATATCATCGATTTTCTGGGGCTTGCTGAGGGCCACGTCCAGATAGGTATCGCCGTCTTTTTCAGAAAGAGTGGCAAAGTCAATGGCCCGGGGGTCCATGTCATACTGGGAAGCCACGCTGCCCATGGAGGTCTTTTTCAGGACTACCTCGAAATTTTTTCCTGCATCATCGATGGCTGCTTCTGCGTGGACCGCTTTGGAAAGGTCCATGGCAATGCGGACAAAGGGAGGATTCCCGTCGTTACGGGAGGTCCAGCGGAGGGCCGTTACCTGGGCGTCTTTGGCCAGGGCGCCGGAAGCGGAGGGCAGCATAAGGATTGCTGCGAGAATAAGAAATAACCGGATTAACTTTTTTATCATTATACAGGTCCTTTCTGGAATGAGGCAGGAGTTTTGTTTTCTGCTCCTGCTGTAGGGTCACCTTTTCAAGTAAACTTTATTATATCACTTTTTATGGTACTCTTTCTCCTTTTTATGGAAAGGATTGAATTTCTTATCAAAACAGAAGTGATTTTAAACACGGAAAGGGCATATTGTATGATAAATTGTTATGATTGGTACTTTATTTCGACTTTTGATAGCCAAAGCATGTAAATCGTAGTAAAATAATCTATATTGCCTGATTAGGTGTGCTTTTTGAATTTGGATAAAGGGGAGTTTTAAGTGAAATTTTTATCAAGGAGCTGGAAAAAGACGGCGGCTGCTGCTGCCGCGCTGCTGCTTCTTTCTTCTTCCATGTTTGCACTCACCGGCTGTGCGCCGGGAGAAGCCAAAAGCGGGGCTTCTTCATCTGCCGCTGTGCAGGCTGAGGGTCAGCTGAAGCCGGGAACCGCCTATGTGAAACGGGATCCCTCTGTTACCTACAGCGTGCCGGAAGGCGTTTCCGTGCTCATGTTCCATATGATTGGTGATATTCCGAACAACGCCGCCGTGGAGACGGAAGCAAACCTTCGCCTGCAGATGAACTATCTGAGAGATCACGGCTATCATCCCATTACCATGCAGGAAATCTATGACTATGTGACCAAAGGGGCTGCTCTTCCGGAAAAGCCGGTTTGCATCACTTTTGATGATGGCTATCTGGACAGTTATACCATTGTCTACCCCATGATGAAGGAATACGGTTTCCCCTGGACCCTTTTCCTCATTACCGATGATGTAGGCAAGCCCTATAACCGCATGACCTGGGACCAGCTGAAAGAAATGGCCGACAGCCATACGGTTACCATTGCCAACCATACGCTGTCTCACCCCAAGCTTCATAACCTGGCTACGGCCAAGGAAAAGGAGAAAGAAATCGTGGAAGCCAATGAGGCTCTGAAGTATCATCTTGGCATTGATAATGCCTGGCTGGCCTATCCATATGGCGACTATGATGACCAGGTGGTGGAAATCTGCAAGAAGGCAGGTATCAAAATGGCCGTGACCACCGATTCCGGCCGTGTCCACGTAGGAAGCTACCCCTACGAACTGAAACGGGTGTATATTGGTAATGATATTTCTCTGGCCCGTTTCTCTGAACGGCTGAACAAGGATAACTATACGCCGGTATAAGGAAATCCTGGCTTTGTTTTTTAGGAGCAAGAATGAAACGTATATTTCACAGCTTTATTTTCAAGTTTATTCTGATTACCCTGATTTTCTTCCTCGTTACTTCACCTATCGTGGTGCTCTTCGGACCCTTTGGTAATCTGAAACGGGCGGTGGTAGGGGCTATCATGCGTTCCCGTCATCCCCAGTACATTACCTGGCTTTATTCCCAGGATGAACTGAACCAGATTCTGGGTGTGGTGAAAGCTACAGATACGCAGAAAATGTTCTCCTTCAAACCGCGGACTGATTCTACGCTGAATCTGAAGAAGATTGAAACATCCCGCTTCGTCGGCTACCTCCTGGAAATTCCCAACCCCACCAGGGTGGAAGTGGCTACGGCAGAGGATATCAATGAAAAGGGGGACACCACCAGTAACATTGCCAAGAAAAACAATGCGGTGGCTGCCATTAACGGCGGCGGCTTCTACGACCCCAACGGTACCGGCACCGGCCGTCTGCCCTATGGCTTCATTCTTCATAAAGGAAAGTATCTTCTGGGCCAGCAGGTAGATGACAGTGAAAAAGTGGATTTCGTCGGTATGACCAAAAGCGGAAACCTCATTGCCGGCAACTACAACAAGAAACAGCTCCGGGATATGGGAGCCATTGAAGGTCTTACCTTCGGGCCGCCCCTCATCATTAACGGGCAGAAAGTGATTAAAAGCGGCGACGGCGGCTGGGGCATTTCACCCCGCTCCGCCATAGGCCAGAAGAAAGACGGCACCATCCTCTTCCTCGTTATCGACGGACGGCAGCCGGGATACAGCATCGGTGCCACCCTGGTGGATTCCCAAAACATTCTGTATGAAAACGGTGCTTATATTGCAGCCAATCTGGACGGAGGCTCCTCCACCACCCTGTACTATAACGGCAAGGTAGTGAACAAGCCTGCCGACCTTCTGGGCGAGCGTATGATTCCTACCGCATTTATTGTGAAATAAGGAGGACAGGGTGAATAAGAAATTTGCTCAGCTGGCAGTATGCTTTATCCTTGGTATAGGCATCCAGGCCGGCGCCTATCTCTACATGGACCGCGTCCTCTTTGCTCCTCTTTCCAGCGGCGATTATGATATGTCCGACGTAAAGGACAAAATGGCGGAAGCTGCGGAAAAGGAAGGGAAAAAACTTTTTGCTAAAGTCAGCGTCAAGGGAAAGGCCTACTATTCCCACGACTATAAGTACATGGCCGATGTAACCGGTGATTCCGTCACCATTTACAAGGCTGACGATCTGGGAAATCCCCAGAACGTGGATCTTAAGAACCAGGGAGTATCCTTCTTTGAATGGATGCCCGACCGAAACCTGGCTCTCATGGCTCTTTATCCTGCCCATTGGAAGGGCGGCCGCTGGGACGTAACCCTGGCCCGTTATAATCCCGATGGCACCACCCATGAATCGGATGCTCCCATCAGGGATCTTCCAAGAAATTCTAAAATCGTTGACGTAGCCTATTCTACTGCCACCAATGCGGTGTATATGAAAATGGAAGTAGGGAAGGGGCTTTACCGTATTTACCGGACCGATGCCAACTATGATACCAGGCGTATCTACATCCAGACCTCCCATATCGGAAAGATTGCCGTATACTACGACAAGGACCGCCTTTTCTACGATGACAGTCAGAAGGGCATCCTCTATACCTTCAACGGTGATGACAGCTCCTGGAGGGTCATTTCCCCACCCGGTGCCTTCCGTCTGGTGGGTGTGGATGAGGACAAGACCATTTATGCCGTCAAGATTAATACGAAAGGCGACGTGACGGCCTACTATACAGGAAAACTGGGCGTAGGATTCAAGGAAGTGAAATCCCTGGATTCGCCGGTAGAATTCAACTCCGTCACCATGCATATGATTAAAGAAGCTGCCGCTCAGGCAGGTAAATAAAGGCACAGCCTTCGGGCTGTGTTTTTTTATGTGGAAAATAGCTTATGAAAAGGGGCAGTTTTTTAGCCGTACATGGAGGCTGATACCAGAGGCTTTAGAAAAGAGTGGAGTAAAAGGAATGGGATGGAATAAAACAATGAAAAACAAGGTGTCAGAATGCCCATGAAATGGTATAATATGTCAGATATGGGGAAGCGCCGGCTCTGTGCCGTGACAGCTTTCTGCAGGTGAATAGAGGAAGGGAGATCATGAATGGACGAGAAAGAAGAAGTCTACACAGCTGATGACCGACTGATTGTGGCACTGGATGTGGATTCTTTCGATAAAATGAAAGAACTGGTAGACGAACTGGGAGATCTGGTTTCTTATTATAAGGTAGGAATGGAGCTGTATTACAGCGCAGGCAGCGAAACCATCCATTACCTGAAGGAACATGGGAAGAAAGTGTTCCTGGACCTGAAGCTTCATGATATTCCCAATACCGTAGGCCACAGCGTGGCTTCCGTTACCCGTCTGGGAGTAAACCTGATTACAGTCCATGCCGGCGGCGGCAGGGCTATGATGCAGGCAGCTGCCAGATATGCAAAAATAACGGCAGATGAACTGGGAGTAGAACGTCCGAAGATTCTGGCAGTGACTGTACTCACCAGCTTTGACGACCAGGGCTGGCAGGAAGTGGGCGGTCATCTTCCTATTCAGGACCACGTACTGGAACTGGCCCAGCTGGCCAAAGATTCCGGTGTGGACGGCGTAGTGGCATCGCCCAGAGAAGCTTCATCCATCCGCAAAATGGCAGGGAATGATTTCCTTATCGTCACCCCGGGCATCCGCCCTTCTTTTGCCCAGACTGATGACCAGAAGCGAATTGCCACTCCATCGGAAGCTTTCAAAGACGGGTCTTCTATGCTTGTTATCGGCCGGCCTATTACCCAGGCCATTGATCCCTGCGCAGCAGCCCGTTTGATTTTAAAGGAAATTAAGGAGAATGCATGATGAACGAAAAAGAAGTTGAATCTTTACTGAAAGAAACCAAAGCCATTCTGGAAGGTCATTTCCTTCTCACCAGCGGCCTTCACAGCCCTCTGTATGTTGAAAAATTCAACGTTCTCCAGCATCCGGAATATACGGAAAAGCTGTGCCAGGAATTTGCCAACCACTTCAAGGGCATGGGCATTGAAACGGTTATCGGACCGGCTACCGGCGGCATTATCCTTTCGCAGGTGACTGCCCGCCTTCTGGGGGTTCGTTCCATTTTCACCGAAAGAGAAAACGGTAAAATGACTCTTCGCCGCGGTTTCAAAATTGCGCCGGGTGAAAAGGTGCTCATTGTAGAAGATATTGTCACCACCGGCGGCTCCATTAAAGAAGTAGTGGACGTGGTGAACAAGGCGAAAGGCGACATCGTAGGTATCGGCCTCTTCGTAGACCGTTCCGGCGGCAAGGCAGACTTCGGTGTTCCTAAAGAAAAGGTCTATCCTCTTCTCCACCTCACCGTTCCTACCTACAAACCGGAAGAATGTCCCCTGTGCAAGGCCGGCGTACCTATTACAGAACGGGGCAGCCACCATTTGAAATAATGAGATTTTGACATTAAAAAAGCTGTAAAGCCCTTTGGCTTTACAGCTTTTTTGCTGGTACAGCTGGACCGTGGATGCAGGAAGGAAAGCCGTAACGCCGGCATACCTGCTGCTCCACAGGAAAATACCACAAACTGAAGCGGCCCGTCCGTTGTCAGACGGGAGAAACCGTTGGTGCCGTAAGGGCGCAGCTCCCTTACGCCTTTGCTGTTCCTTCTACCAGTTCTGTGAATAAATCATGAACCGTGGTTATTTGATTGATTTTCCATGCATTGGCACCGCAGAAGACAAGACCGTGGTCCACATCTCCTCTGACAGCGCGGATGAGGGCCTGGGTAATGCAGTAGGGGGTGGTGCTGGGATCGCAGGTCTTCAGGCAGTGGAAGCAGTTGGTTACAGGAATCCTTCCCTGACGGACGGCACGGACAAAAGGATTGAGCAGGGCGCGGCCCGGCATGTGGACAGGACTCTGCACAATGGTAACATCAGAGGCTTTTGCCTTGACATACATATTCTTGAAGGCCTCTGCTGCATCGCATTCTTTCGTAGCGACGAAACGGGTGGCCATCTGCACGCCGGACAGGCCCAGGGACAGGTAGTGTTCGATATCTTTCTTATCAAAAATACCGCCGCCGAAGACAACGGGGATTTTCTTATTGAATTTTTCTTCAAATTCCTTTACCACGCCAAGAATTTCCAGAATCTCCTTTTCATAGCCGTCACTCTCATGCATTTTTACCTGTTCTCTGGTGTAGCCCAGATGGCCGCCGGCCTTGGGGCCTTCAATGACGACCAGGTCTGCCGTGCGGTTATGATGTTTGGCCCACAGCTTCAGAATGACCCGGGCGGCTTTCGGGGAGCCGATGATAGGCGCAATTTTTGTATTGGTGCCTTCTACACAAACCGGGAGGTCCGCCGGCAGGCCGGCGCCGGAAAAGATAATGTCGGCGCCGCTTTCAGCGGCCGTGCGGGCGTAGTCTTCATAGTGCTGGCCCCGCCACATGATGTTGATGCCGATAATGCCGTTTTTGGCTTTTTCCCGGGCTTTATGAATCTGTTCCTTTAAAGCGCGGATATTGGCTTTAACGGTGTTGGTACGGAAATCAGGCTCATTGAATCCTACCTGGGCAGCGGAAATGACACCAATGCCGCCTTCCCTGGCCACGGCTCCTGCCAGTCCGGAAAGGCTGACGCCAATGCCCATACCTCCCTGGATGATGGGAATATTGGCAGTTAAGTCACCGATGTGAAGCTTTGGTAATTTCATATTATCACTCCTGGATAGTTTTAAAAATATAATACGAAAGAAATCAAACGTTTGACAAATGCGCAAACGTATAGTATCCTGTATTCACTGTAGTTTATTCCATATTCGAAGATAAGTCAATGAGAATTTTATGGAATATCTGCTCATAAAATTATACAATCGCTACTTAAGGTATAAATTTTGAATTCCCGGTTATCTGTGTACTTCATTTCTTCTTTTTTATTTCTTATCTGGTGATAGCAGTAAGAAATAGAATATGCCGTTTCTATGGGGTAAAGAGAGGATTTATCTTTGGCTTATCACTGGAGATGGCAGGGAAACCGCAGAAAAAGGAAGCCGATTTTTTCGAAAACTTCAATTTCCTGATGCACCACTTGCATGGTTGTGGTATAGTATTATCAGCAGGTGATAAAAATGATGGAAAAACGGAAGATGGATAAAAACAAAAGACGAGAAGCCATACAGAATTTACTTCGCCAAAATCCATGTCTGACAGATGGAGATCTGGCAGAACGTTTTTCTGTGTCTGTGGCAACCATTCGTCTGGATCGGCAGACTCTGGGGATTCCTCAAATGCGGGAGCGCATGGAACATCTGGTATCGTCCCAGCCTTCTGAATCCCATGAGGGGGTTAGGGTACTGGATCTGGATATCGGCCAGAAAGGGGTAGGCCTCTTAAAGACTACAGAAGAAATGTCTGACAGTGCAGGCATGGTTTCTGCTGAAAAGCTCTACGGGGCGGCTGCAGGCTTTGCGGAATCCCTGGCAGGGGTACCCTTTGCTTCCACTCAGGTAGGAAATATCAAGTATAAGATTCCCGTGGTGCCCGGAACGATTCTCATCGTAAAGGGCCGTATCGTGCTCATGCGAGGGAATAAGAAACATATATATATCAGCTTCTTCCGCGGTGATGAGGAAGTATACCGGGCTAAGTTTATTATGGAAATTTTGACTGAGACGGAGGCGTCCCATGGATAAAATAGCAGTTGACGCTATGGGCGGTGATTTCGCACCGCTGGAAATCGTACTTGGAGCTATAGAAGCAGTGCGGGAATATCATATTCCTGTGGTGCTGGTGGGCGATGAAGAGCGGATTCGTGATATTTTAAAGAAACATCATGAGGAGAATAATCCGTTAATTGAAGTACATCATGCTTCCCAGGTCATCGAAATGGGAGAACATCCCGGCATGGCTTACCGCAAGAAGAAGGATGCTTCCGTATCTGTAGGCGCCAGGCTTGTGAAAAACGGGGAATGCGGAGCCCTGGTGGCACCAGGATCCACGGGGGCCGCGGTAACAGCCGGCCTTTTGGGAATCGGCCGGATTAAGGGCATTGAGCGCCCCGCCATCCTGACACCGATCCCCAATGAAAAAGGGGGATATACCTATCTTATCGATTCCGGCGCCAGTGCCCAGCCTAAGGTGAAAACTTATGTGCAGAATGCTCTTCTGGGTTATATTTATGCCCAAAAGGTGGCAGGCATTGCCCATCCAAAAATCGGCCTTCTGAACATCGGTGAAGAAAGCGTAAAGGGCAGCCCCCTGGTGGCGGAAGCCAATCAGGTCCTTTCATCGCAGAAAGTGATTCCCTTTGCAGGCAACGCCGAAGGGCGGGATGTGATGACCGGCGAATTTGATGTCATCGTAACCGACGGCTTTACAGGCAATGTGGTTTTGAAATTCGGAGAAGGGGCAGGAAAACTGGTGGCAGCCCTTTTGAAGGATGCTGTGATGAAAGGGGGACTTCGCGCCAAGCTGGGGGGACTCCTTCTCAAACCGGCTCTGAAGAAATACATGGCCAAGCGCCTTGATTATTCTGAGTACGGCGGCGCGCCTCTTCTGGGAATCAGAGGGGCACTCCTTATCTGCCATGGCGCTTCCAAAGCCCGGGCTATTAAAAATGCCATTCGTATGGCCAGGGATGTGTGCAGCGAAAGGCTGGACGAAGTGGTAGCGGAAACACTTTCAAAGATGAATTTGAAAGAACAGGAATAAAAATGCAGGGAAGCACCGATTCACAGAGTCGGATTTCATCAGTGCTTCCCGGGGCAGCATCCTGTAGAAATCAGTGCTTTACATATTACATAAAAGGAACGGAAAGCACTGTGAATCATTTGTGTTTATCCAGTATCCTTATTAGGGAAGGACTTTTGATTATGGAAAATACACGTTTTGCCGGTATTTTGGGCACCGGTCACTATGCGCCGGAGAAGATACTGACAAATGCAGATCTGGAAAAAATGGTGGATACATCAGATGAATGGATCCGTACGAGAACCGGCATAGAAACAAGGCATATTGCGGCACAGTCGGAAAATACGTCAGACCTCTGCGTTCATGCGGCAAAGCAGGCCATGGAAGCGGCCGGTGTCACGGCGGATGATATTGATTTCATTCTGGTGGCTACGGCGTCTCCTGACTATGTAGTGCCTTCTACGGCCTGCCTGGTACAGGATAAACTGGGATGCACCCATGCCGGTGCCATGGATATTTCCGCCGGCTGCTCCGGCTATATCTATGCTGTGGCTGTAGCATCCAACATGGTAAAGGCAGGCATGTACAAGCATATCCTTGTAATCGGTGCAGAAATTCTGTCCCGTCTGGTAAACTGGCATGACCGTTCCACCTGTATCCTTTTTGGTGATGGTGCAGGAGCAGCAGTTATCGGGGAAACGGAAGAAGGCTATGGCCTTCTGGCATCGGATCTTGGTTCTGACGGCAGTCTGGGCAAGATTCTTGATATCCCTGCCAGCGGCGTGGCAGAACCGGTGACTCACCGTGCCATCGATTCCGGCCGTATTTATATTCATATGGAAGGACCGGAGGTATTCAAGGCAGCGGTACGTCATATGGGCGCCACTACCCTGAAAACGCTGGAAAAAGCAGGAGTGGAAAAGGACGATATTGATATGTTCATTGCCCACCAGGCAAACAACCGAATTATCCAAGCCATTGCCAAGCGGCTTCAGGTGCCGGCAGACCATATGTGGGTAAACGTGGACCGTTTCGGCAACACCTCTGCCGCTTCCGTAGGCATTGCTTTGGATGAGGCCGTGCGGGCAGGTAAGGTGAAACACGGTGATATCGTGGTTCTTACCGGCTTCGGTGCCGGACTCACCTGGGGCTGCGATGTGATGCGGTGGATGTAAAGGCTAAGGCATTCCGTTTCCCCGAGACTGAGGAAACAGGAAAAGCCCTTTTCCCTAAGTTTATTTTAAAGAGCTCATACTATTACCATATATTACTATTACGCCATGAGGTGATACGATGAAAACAGCATTTCTTTTTCCGGGACAGGGTTCCCAGAAGGTAGGCATGGTTCACGATCTTTACGAAAATTTTGATTCCGTAAAGCATCTGGTAGAAGAAGCAGATGATACGCTGGGATTCTCCATTTCCAAAATGATGTTTGAAGGTCCGGACTCCGAACTGATGAAGACAGAATTTACCCAGCCTGCTATTTTGACTGCCAGCGTAGCAGTATGGCAGGTGCTGAAGGAAAAAGGCGTGGAACCGGCTGTTGCTGCAGGCCACAGCCTTGGTGAATATTCCGCTCTGGTAGCGGCCGGCGCCATTTCCTTTGCAGACGCCGTAAAGACGGTCCATCTCCGCGGCCGTTTCATGCAGGAAGCAGTGCCTCTGGGAGAAGGGGGAATGGCTGCTATTATCGGGCTTACTCCTGATAAGATTGTGGAAGTGTGCCAGTCTGTTTCCACCGATGATGCGCCTGTGCAGGCAGTGAATTTCAACTGCCCTGGACAGGTGGTGATTGCCGGTGCCACAAAAGGAGTTGAAAAAGCCTGTGAAGCTCTGAAGACAGCAGGCGCCCGCCGTGCGATTATGCTTCATGTGAGTGCTCCCTTCCATTCCACCCTCATGGAACCGGCAGCTGCCAGACTGAAGGAAGTCCTTGACACCATTGAAATCCATGATACAAAGATTCCGGTGGTGGCCAATGTAAATGCCAAAGAAGAAACAAAGGCCGATGAAATCCGGCAGAACCTGGTGGACCAGGCTGCACATCCGGTACACTGGGAAGAATCCATTCGTCATATGATTGCCGGTGGCGTGGACTACACTGTCGAAGCCGGCCCGGGCACTGTTCTTTCCGGATTTATGAGAAAGATTGACCGCAAGATTCCTTCTGTCCATGCAGAAGATACAGCAACAGTTGAAGAAGTGGTCAAAGCTCTGAAGGGAGAATAATCCATGGAAAACATTGAAAAAACAGCACTGGTCACCGGTGCGTCCAGAGGTATTGGCCGGGCTATCGCCCTGGCTTTGGCATCCAAAGGTTTTGCAGTGGCCCTGAACTATGCGGGAAGCCATGATGCAGCCGAAGCGGTAAAGAAAGAAATCGAAGACGCCGGCGGCAAAGCTTTTACTGTACAGGGAGATGTGTCTAAAAGTGAAGATGTGGACCGCATTTTCAAAACAGTGAAAGATGAGTTCGGCGGACTGGATGTGCTGGTAAATAATGCAGGCATTAACAGGGACGCCCTTCTTATCCGCATGAAGGAATCCAACTGGGATGACGTGATTGCTACGGACCTGAAGAGTGATTTTCTCACCACCAAGGCAGCTGCTGCCATGATGATGAGGAAAAGAAAAGGATCCATCATTAATATTTCTTCTGTCGTAGGCATTATGGGCAATATCGGCCAGGCCAACTACGCGGCAGCCAAGGCAGGGGTGATTGGTCTCACCAAAGCCTGCGCCAAGGAAATGGCCGCTCGTAATATCCGTGTCAATGCAGTGGCTCCCGGCTTTATTGAAACAGCTATGACCGATGGCATTCCTGAAAAAATCAGGGAAGGCATGATTGCATCCATCCCCATGGGACGGATGGGCCAGCCCGAGGACATTGCCAGGGCTGTGTGCTTTCTGGCTTCCGATGATGCGTCCTACATCACCGGCCAGGTACTGGTGGTAGACGGCGGTCTTGTAATGTAATCTGACTTGGGGAATTGCCACCGGTTGGAAGAAATCCTGCTAAATAAGCAGTTTATTACGGAAAACAGGTGACAAGCTCCTGTGGTTGTAATATAATCAGAAAGGTACATTTCTCAATGAAAGGTGGTGAAATTATAATGAGCACTTTTGACAGAGTAAAGAAAATCGTTGTTGACCAGCTGGGTGTAAACGAAGCTGATGTAACCATCGATTCTACTTTCATTGACGACCTGGGCGCTGATTCCCTCGATATCGTTGAACTGATCATGGCATTTGAAGAAGAATTCGACATTGAAATTCCGGATGATGCTGCTGAAAAGATTAAAACTGTAAAGAACGCTGTAGACTACATCGACAGCCAGATTCAGTAATCAGAAAGTTATAGTCATAATGGAGCCGGGGAAGCTGTTTCCCCGGCAAACCAGTATGATGGGGGAAAATGCCTCAAAAAAGCGGATTACCGGTCCGTTGTTATCCGTTTTTTTGAGGTCTTATCCTTTCACGAAGATATTCGGAATTTTTTATTGTGAGGTGCTCCTTAATGGAAAAAAGAAGAGTCGTTATAACAGGTATGGGCGTAGTTTCTCCCGTAGGTATCGGTACAGAAGAATTCTGGAATGCGCTGATGGCCGGCAAATCCGGCATCGGCCCGATTACGGAATTTGATCCGGAAGGATTCCCTGTGCGCATTGCCGGTGAAGTCAAGAACTTTGATGCTGTGAAATATGTGGGAGACAGAAAAGCTGTCCGCCATATGGACCGGAATGTGCAGTTTGCTGTGGCAGCTGCTAAAATGGCAGTGGAAGATGCCAAACTGGACATGAGCGTTGAAAATCCTGACCGCGTAGGTACCATTATTGGTACCGGCATCGGCGGCATCAATACCATGGAAGAGACGGTACATCGCATTGACACCAGAGGACCGGCCAAGGTGAATCCCTTTGCTGTTCCCATGATGATTGCCAATATGGCTGCCGGCCAGGTTTCCATCAACTTCGGCCTTATGGGACCGGTACTGGCTGATGTGACTGCCTGCGCTTCCGGAAATAATGCCATCGGCCGCGCTACCAGAACCATCCAGTATGGTGATGCGGATGTCATGTTTGCCGGCGGTACTGAAGCTGCTGTAGCCAAGACCCCTATGGCAGGATTTGCTGCCATGAAAGCTCTTTCCTCCAGAGAATGCCCGCCGGAAGAAGCGTCCTGCCCCTTTGATGTAAGAAGAGACGGCTTTGTCCTTGGCGAAGGCAGCGGCGTGCTCATTCTGGAAGAACTGGAACACGCAAAGAAGAGAGGCGCCCATATTTATGCAGAAGTCATCGGTTACGGCTCCAATGGCGATGCTTATCACATTACTGCTCCCCGTCCCGGCGGAGAACTGGCAGCCCGCTGCATGAAGAAAGCCATTGATGATGCAGGTATTTCTCCCGATGATATTGATTACATCAATGCTCATGGCACATCTACCGGCCTGAACGATAAAAACGAGACCAAGGCCATTAAGGACGTTCTTGGCAAACATGCCTACGGCGTAGTGATTAACTCCACCAAATCCATGACCGGCCATCTGCTGGGGGCTGCCGGTGCCATTGAAGCCATCGTCTGCGTTCTGTCCATCGAACATAATAAGGTTCACCAGACACTGAACCTGAAGACCCCGGATCCGGAATGTGACCTGGACTATGTACCGGAAGGACCGAGAGACGTCAAGGTGGACGTAACCATGTCCAACGCTTTCGGCTTCGGCGGACACAACGCAGTGGTTGTTATGAGGCGCTATGAAGAATGAGCCATGCAGAAACAAGGCGTAAAGAACGTCTTGAAGAAGTAAGGAAATTTGCAGAAGACAACAACATTCCCGTGCAGAATATCCAGCTTCTGAATACAGCTCTCACCCACACCTCCTATGCCAATGAGCATAAGGGAGAAGTGATTCATGACAATGAAAGACTGGAATTCCTGGGAGATGCGGTGCTGGACCTGGTGGTGGGGGAATACCTCTTCCTTCGTTTCCCTACCTGGCCGGAAGGAAATCTGACCCGTGCCAAGGCCAGCGCCGTGTGCAAACCGGCCTGCGCTGAATGCGCCGCCAAATTTCATATCGGCGACTACATGCGTCTGGGCAGGGGAGAGGAAATGTCCGGCGGCCGTACCAGGGTTTCCATCCTGGGCGATGCCTTCGAAGCAGTCATCGGTGCCATTTATCTGGATAACAACTACGAAGTGGCAGCCCGCTTCATCCTGGGCCATCTGAAGAAATACCTGGACCTCATCGATGAGGGCAACTATGACCATGATTACAAAACGGACCTGCAGGAACTGGTGCAGAAGCACAAAGAGGCAGATATCCGCTATGAAGTAGTCCGTGACGAAGGCCCGGATCATGACAAGACCATCTGGATGAAGATTACCATTAACGGTAAAGACTTCGGCACCGGTATGGGAAAAAATAAAAAAGAAGCAGCCCAGAAAGCGGCCAGAGAAGCAATCAGCCGCCTGCAGAAAGGCGCACAGATATAAGAAATGCAAAAGCACCGTAACCCTTATGGAACGGTGCTTTTCTGATGGCAGGGGAAAAGATTCCTGCCCAGCATGACATAGATGGAGTTCATAGCGATTGGAAACTATTTCCAGGCCTGTCCGGATTCCCCTTTGAGCCTTTACTCTGCAGGCCTGTGAAAAGGGGCGAAATTTCTTGCCTGTCATGTTATAATTGAAAATAGAAATATATCGATTATGAAACTGTTCATTTTGAATAGTTTCATTTTTCTTTACCCTATAAGGAAAGCGCTGATTCCATGACAGTGAATGAATCGGTGCTTTTCCGGAATAGATGAAAGAGGAAGTTTATGGATAGAAGCAGGATTCAGAGACAGTACATGGAACCGATGATTCCTTTTAAGCTGAAGGCGCCTTTCCAGCCCACCGGAGACCAGCCGAAAGCAGTGAAGTCGCTGGTACAGGGGCTGAATGAGGGACAGTGGGCTCAGGTCCTTCTGGGGGCCACTGGTACGGGCAAAACTTTTACCATGGCCAAGGTCATTGAAGAAGTACAGCGGCCGACCCTGATCATTTCACCAAACAAAACCCTGGCGGCACAGACAGCCAGTGAGTTCAAGGATTTCTTTCCGGACAACGCGGTATACTATTTCGTCAGCTATTACGATTACTACCAGCCCGAATCCTATGTGCCCCAGACGGATACTTATATAGAAAAGGATTCATCCAGAAATGAAGAAATCGACCGGCTGCGTCATTCTGCTACCATGGCCCTCTTTGAACGGAAGGATGTCATCATCGTAGCCTCTGTGTCTTGCATCTATGGTTTGGGAGATCCGGAAGACTACAGTACCATGGGCCTGTCCCTCCGTCCGGGAGAGGAAATCGATAGGGACAAGATTATTGAAAAACTGGTGAATATGCAGTACATGCGGAATGATATGAATTTCACCAGAGACACTTTCCGGGTGCGGGGAGATACGATTGATGTATTTCCGGCTTCGGAAAATAATGTGGCTGTTCGGATTGAAATGTTTGGGGACGAAGTGGATTCCCTTACGGAATTCGATGTGCTTACGGGAGAAACAGTGGCGGAGCGGAACCATATCGGTATTTTCCCGGCGTCCCACTATGTCACCAGTTCTGATAAGCTGAAAAAAGCCATCGGTTCCATTGAACAGGAACTGGACGGCAGGCTGAAGGAGCTTCGGGACCAGGGAAAACTGCTGGAAGCCCAGCGGCTGGAACAGCGGACTAACTACGACCTGGAAATGATGCAGGAAGTGGGGTACTGCTCCGGCATCGAAAACTATTCCCGCCACATGTCAAGCAGGAAGCCCGGAGAGCCTCCTTACACTCTTCTTGACTATTTCCCCGATGATTTTCTGATTATGATTGATGAATCCCATGTGACAGTGCCCCAGCTCCGGGCCATGTACAACGGCGACCAGTCCAGAAAGCGCACGCTGGTAGACTACGGTTTCCGCCTGCCCAGCGCCCTGGATAACAGGCCTCTGACTTTTGATGAATTTACGGAGCGGATTAACCAGATTATTTACGTATCCGCTACGCCGGGACCCTATGAAATGGGGGTACAGACAAACCTGGCGGAGCAGATTATCCGTCCTACCGGTCTTTTGGATCCCAGTATCGAAGTGCGTCCCATTGAAGGACAGATGGATGACCTTCTGGGAGAAATCCATAAACGGGAGGATGCCCATGAAAGGGTGCTCATTACAACCCTTACCAAGAAAATGGCAGAGGACCTTACCGATTTCCTCACGGAAGCAGGGGTAAAGGTACGGTATCTCCACTCCGATGTGGCCACCATTGAAAGGGCGGAAATTATTCGCGACCTTCGAGCCGGCGTCTTCGATGTACTGGTGGGCATCAATCTTCTTCGCGAAGGGCTTGATATGCCGGAAGTATCACTGGTAGCCATTCTGGATGCGGATAAGGAAGGATTCCTACGCTCTGAAACATCCATGATCCAGGTCATTGGCCGGGCCGCCAGAAATGAACATGGTCATGTCATCATGTACGCCGATAGGGTAACAAAATCCATGAAATATGCCATCGATGAAACCAACCGCCGCCGCAGGATTCAGGAAGCCTACAACAAGGAACACCACATTACGCCCCATACAGTGCAGAAACGGGTGAAAGACCTTATTGACCTCACAAAGATTGAGGAAAAAACGGGAGACTATGGCAAGAAACCGGCAGGAAAAGATGAGATGTCCGACGAAGAGCTGTATATGCAGATGCAGCAGACGGAAAAGGATATGAAACGGGCTGCCAAATCCCTGGAATTTGAAGAAGCTGCCATGTGGCGGGACCAGCTGGCCAAGCTGCGCCAGATGTGGACTGACCGTTACGGTTCCCGGGCCGACGCTGCCCTGAAAAGGGTGAGCGCCGGAAAAAAGAGAATCAACAGACCTATGAAAAAGAGAATATAAGAGAAGCCTTTTCATCATTCAGGGCTTATGCTTTCAGGGCAGCAGTCATTCATAGAGATCTCCATGGATAAGAATCCCCAAACACTGCTGCCTTACAGGACTTTTCAAACAGGTCATGGTTAAAGGTTTTGAGATTTGAAAGACTCCTTCTCTTCACTTTTCAAAACAGGATTACCTGCATCTATAGATTAATCTTCAACCCATGGCATGCTCTCTGTCATGCTATATAGAAAGGAATAGAATGGAAAAAGGAATTGTCATTCATGGGGCCAGGCAGAATAACCTGAAGAACATCGACCTCACCCTGCCTCGTAATAAACTTATCGTGTTCACAGGACTTTCCGGCTCAGGAAAGTCTTCCCTTGCCTTTGATACGATTTATGCAGAAGGGCAGAGAAAGTATGTGGAGTCCCTGTCTGCCTATGCCCGCCAGTTTTTAGGACAGATGAACAAGCCGGATGTGGACAAGATATCCGGCCTTTCGCCGGCCATTTCCATTGACCAGAAATCCACCAGCCATAATCCCCGGTCCACTGTAGGCACAGTGACGGAAATCCATGATTATCTCCGCATGCTCTTTGCCCATGCCAGCCGGGCTTTCTGCCCCCACTGCGGCCGGCCTATTCAGAGGCAGACCATAGACCAGATCGTAGACGCCCTGACTGCCTTGGGAGACAGGACGAAGCTCATGATTCTGGGCCCCGTGGCTGTACAGAAGAAAGGAACCCACAAGAAGCTTCTGGAAGAACTCCGGAAGGAAGGGTATGTGCGCGTCCGGGTGGACGGTCAGGTGCTTTCTCTTTCCGATGAAATCGAACTGGAGAAGAATAAGAAGCATACCGTTGAAGTGGTGGTGGACCGCATCATTATTAAGGATGGTATTGTGCGCCGCCTCACGGACTCTGTGGAAGAAGCGCTGAAGCTGGGAGACGGCCTCATGGTAGGAGCCGTGCCGGGAGGGAAGGATTACCTCTTCAGCACCCATTTTGCCTGCCCGGACTGCGGCATTTCTCTGCCTAAACCGGAACCCCGCATCTTTTCTTTCAACAATCCCTTCGGTGCATGTCCTGCCTGCATGGGGCTTGGTTCTTCCCTGGAAGCAGATTTCAAACGAATTCTACCGGACCATAAGCAGACATTCCGTCTGGGGGCTATCCGCCCCTTTCCCTACAATAGGGAAAGCTGGCTTTACAAGCAGCTGGACGCCTTTTTGAAATCCTATGATCTCACCATGGATGCCTGCTTTGATGACCTTCCTCCCAAAGGACAGGAGGAATTCAAGTACGGTGGGAGAGAAATGCTCACATTTTCCTACACCAACCAGGATGGAGAAACAAAGACGTACCAGCGGCAGTTTGAAGGCCTTGTGCCCATGACGAAGAGGCGGTATGAAGAGGCCTGGACGGAAAAGATGAAAGAATCTCTATCCAATTACCTCATTGAAAAGCCCTGCCCCGTATGCCACGGAGCCCGTCTCCGTCCGGAAAGCCTGGCCTTCCGGGTGGGCGGTAAGAATATTGCAGAAATATCCGATATGCCCGTTTCTGAGCTGCTCCCCTTTCTGGAAAAGCTGGAATTGACGGACAAGGAGAAAATCATAGCAGACCAGATCCTTCGGGAAGTAAAAAGCCGTCTCACCTTCCTTTCCAATGTGGGCCTGGAATATCTGACCCTCTCCCGGGGAGCGTCTACCCTTTCCGGTGGTGAAGCCCAGCGCATCCGTCTGGCCACCCAGATCGGTTCCGGTCTGGTGGGGGTGCTTTATATTCTGGATGAACCTTCCATCGGCCTCCACCAGCGGGACAATGACAAACTGCTTGCCACCCTGAAAGGAATGCGGGATCTGGGAAATACACTCATTGTGGTGGAACACGATGAAGATACCATCCGCTCTGCTGACTGGGTCGTGGACATCGGACCCGGTGCCGGTGAAAACGGCGGATATGTGGTGGCGGAAGGGACGCCGGAGGATATTAAGAAATCAAAGAAATCCATTACCGGCGCCTACCTTCGGGGCGAAAAATATATTCCTCTGCCGGAACACAGAAGAAAAGGGAATGGCCTGTTCCTTACCATCAAGGGCGCGTCAGAGCATAACCTGAAGCACATTAATGTTTCCTTCCCTCTGGGAGCTTTCACTGTGGTTACCGGTGAGTCTGGCTCCGGCAAGAGTACCCTGGTGAATGAAATCCTTTATCAGGGGCTGTCCAATATCAAGAACCATACCTCCTATGCCGAAGGACAGTACGATACCATGGAAGGGGCGGAATATGTGGATAAGATTATCGACATTGACCAGCAGCCCATCGGCCGCACGCCAAGATCTAATCCTGCCACCTATACCGGTGTTTTCAATGATATCCGGGAGCTTTTCAGCCAGACTTCGGAAGCTAAAATGAGGGGATATAAGCCGGGACGATTCAGCTTCAACATCAAAGGCGGCCGCTGCGAAGCCTGCCACGGCGATGGCATTATTAAAATTGAAATGCAGTTTCTTTCTGATGTATATGTACCCTGCGAAGTATGCCACGGCGCCCGGTACAACAGGGAGACCCTGGAAGTCCGGTATAAGGGAAAGAATATTTCCGACGTACTGAACATGACTGTAGATGAAGCGGTACCTTTCTTTGAAAATCATCCACGCATTTTGAGAAAACTGGAAACACTGCAGGAAGTGGGGCTGGGCTACATCCATCTGGGACAGCCGGCCACCACCATGTCCGGCGGCGAGGCCCAGCGTGTGAAACTGGCTACGGAACTAATGAGGAGAGGCACAGGAGATACCCTCTATATCCTGGATGAACCTACCACAGGCCTCCATACCGAAGATATCAGGAAACTGCTTATTGTGCTGCAGAAGCTGGTAGATCAGGGAAATACGGTGGTGGTCATCGAACATAACCTGGATGTGGTGAAAGTAGCGGACTACATCATCGATCTGGGCCCTGAAGGCGGCGATAAGGGCGGTGAAGTGGTGGCCTGCGGCACACCGGAGGACATCTGCCGGGTGAAACGGTCCTACACCGGTCAATACCTGCTTCCAGTGATGGAAAGAACCAGGGAAGTGATGAAAGACCATGAAAATGATTGACGTAAACGATAAAATACGGGCCAAGGTAGAAGCCCTGCCGGATTCACCCGGCGTTTACCGCTGGAAAGATAAAGATGGCCGGGTGATTTATGTAGGGAAGGCAAAGAACCTGAAAAACAGGGTGCGCTCCTATGTAAGAGAGGATAAGAACCGCTCTCCGAAAGTGGCGGCCATGATACGCCATGCGGAAGATCTGGACATTACCATGACTGCCACGGAAATGGAAGCCCTGATTCTGGAATGCAACCTCATCAAGGAAATCCATCCGAAATACAATATTTCCCTCAGGGATGATAAGTCCTATCCCTATGTGAAAATCACAACCAACGAAGAATGGCCTCGCATTTTTGTGACAAGAAATATCCGCCATGATGACGGCGCCCGCTATTTCGGCCCCTTTACCGATGTGGGAAGCCTTCGCACTACCCTGAGCCTCCTGAGGCGCTATTATCCCATCCGAAACTGCCGCTCCATGAAAGTTTCCCGGCCCTGCCTCCAATACCATCTTCATCTCTGCGCAGGTCCCTGCTTCCATCTCTGTTCCAGGGAAGACTACGACTCCTACGTACGTACAGTGTGCGACCTTTTCGAAGGAAAAAGTACGGAACTGGTGAAGGAACTGAAACAGAAGATGATGGCTGCCTCCGACGCCATGGACTATGAGCTGGCCGCTAAATACAGAGACCAGATCAGGGCGGTGGAGTCGGTGCAGCAGCGGCAGAATATAGTGGCCAGCGAAGGAGACTTCGACGTCGTAGGCTATGCCCGGGACGGCAGCCATGCAGGACTGGAAGTCTTTTACATCCGCTACGGCCGTATGGTGGGAAAGGAAAACTTCAGCATACCGGAAAGTGAAAACGAAACGGACGAAGAAATCATCACTGCCTTTATTCGTGATTTCTATGGTGGCAATCCCACATCCATCCCCAGGGAAATCATCCTGCCCCTTCTGCCGGCGGAACAGGAACTCATTGCTTCCTGGATGACAAAACTGAAAGGCAGTGAAGTGACCCTTATTCTTCCTCAGCGCGGCTTTAAACGGCGATTAAAGGACATGGCCATGGCTAACGCTGCCAAGTATCTTTCCGACAAAAAGCTGCAGTGGGAATACCAGGACGCCCGGGAACAGGGGGCGGTGAAAAAACTGAAGGATCTGCTCCACCTGCCAAGGCTGCCGGAACGGATGGAATGCTTCGATATTTCCCATAACCAGGGCGCTGAAACCACAGGCTCCATGGTAGTCTTCGAACATGGCCGCCCGGCGAAAAGGGAGTACAGGAAATTCAAACTCCAGACCACCCAGGGCCATGCCGATGATTTCAAATCCATGGCAGAAGTCATGAGCCGCCGCTATGGAAACGAAAAAGACTGGCCCGCACCGGACCTTATCGTTCTGGATGGCGGGCTGGGACAGCTTCATGCCGCCCTGCCCGCCATCAGAAACGCCGGCTGTGATGCCCCTGTCATCGGCCTGGCCAAGAGAATCGAGGAAATCTACGTGGAAGGTTCCGAAGACCCCATCATTCTGGATCATCACGAACCGGCCCTCCAGCTCCTCCAGTTCATTCGCGACGAAGCCCACCGCTTCGTCATCACCTACCACAGGAAATGGACGAATAAGAGAAATACCGAATCCATCCTGGACCACATCGAAGGCATCGGCCCCACCAGAAGAAACGCCCTGTGGCATGCCTTCCGCTCTCTTGACGAAATGCGTAAAGCCACTATAGAAGAACTGTCCCAGGTGCCCGGCATGAACAAAAGGGCAGCAGAAGCGGTATACCGATTCTTTCATATGAGAAAAGACGAAAAGCAGATGGTCCTTACAGGACAAAAAGTGGAAGGGGAATAGGGAGCGGCACAGCAGGGCTTCCCGCCCTTCTGCTCCTGCTTTGATGCTGACCTTTTCCATCTCAACCCTTGACAAAGCCCGATTCTCCACGTATAATGATGAAGTTGATAATTTTATCCACCAGCTTAAGGCGCTGTATAAACGTACAGCAGGAGCTATCAAGCGGCAGGCCGATAGGTAAGGAGGTGCTAAGAATGCCGGTTCCGAAGACAAAAAGTTCCAGATCCCGTCGTGATAAGAGACGTGCTAACTGGAAGCTGACTGTTCCGGGTCTTGTGGAATGCCCGCAGTGCCATGCACTGAAAAAACCTCATCATGTATGCCCTGTATGCGGTTACTACAAAGGCAAACAGATCATCAGCAAGACTGTTGAAGAATAATAAAAAAACGTTTTCCTCCAGAGGGAAACGTTTTTTTAGTGTCTGGAATAGGGGAGAAGTAATGAAGAAAAAGGTGCTGAAAGTGTCGGCGGTAAGGGCATCATTTTTTTGAACCTATCCTCAGCGTTCCTTCCGGTGGAAGGAGCACTGAATACCAGGGGATAGGCGATGGCAGCTCTTAGAATCCTAAGGGCCCCTCAAGCCTGAGACTCTTTTGCGCCCAGTCTGTGTCTGTGCACACCTTCTCCCGCAAGCGGAGGACATTCATGGGAGAAAAGCAGCCTTCTGCATCCGGCCCGCCGCAGGCAAGCCTTCCTTTTATCTATTTTTCACATGGTATCTATACTGAAAATATGCTATAACAGGGCCAATCCACGATTTTCCCCGTATTTATCGAATATTTTTTCAAAACGGCAAAAATACGGCAAAAATTTCAGTTTCCGAAAATTGCCTCTATGTATCCGTCGGCTTTCTTTCGGATGTCCTGGGTGTAATGGATGTACGTGTTGTAGACTGTAGCCGGGGTATCTCCAAGGACGGCGGCCACCAGGTTGATATCCTGCGTTTCCGACAGGAGAAGGGTCGCGAAGGTATGGCGCAGGGAATGCATGTGCATGCCTGGCTTGAATTTTGAAATTGCCCGATTGAGAGAGTGCTTTTTCCGCTCGAGCTCCGGGAGAATCCTCCCGTCGATAGAGCGGGGACTGCTCTGATTCCACTTCTGCAGTGCGGCAGCCAGCCGGGCGGTAAGGTGTAATGTACGGTAGCCGTTGCGGCTCTTTGGCGGTTTGAACCCTTTGCTTCCGTCTTTCCTGGTGCCCCATTGTTTATTGACGGTGATGGTCCTTTTGAAAAAATCGATGTCGGCCCAGGTAAGGCCTGCAACTTCGGCGAAGCGCATCCCGGTATTTAAGGAAATGAGCACGGCAAGTCGGAGCGTCGGATTTTCGATAGATTCCACCAGCTGATCGGCTTCTTCTTTCGTGAACGCTTTTATTTTCTTTTCCCGCTTGTCCTTCTCTATGGCTACGGCAAGGACCGGGTTATCGAGGCGGATATGGTAGGTCCGTACGGCGTAAGAGAAAATTGTTTTTACTTTGGCCAGGGTTTGATTTCTGGTGCTTATTTCCAGCTTCCCGGCGAGCGCGTTGTAGGCGTTGATGACTTCCCCTTCCGTAATGTCATGGAGCGGTTTATCTGCGATTGACGGCACACGGGCGATTGACTGGCGGTATAAGACGGCGGTCCCGTATTCGATAGAGTTTTTCTTGTCTCGAAGAAAAATTTTTTCGGTGAAGTCTCTCAGGGTGATGCCGGCAAGCTCCGGAGAGGCTCCGCTTTCGGCGTCCTTCCGGGCGGCGTCCAGTAGATCATCCTGGGCGGCCCGGGCCTCTTTCTTCGTTTTGAATCCCTGCCTTGATTTCTGACGCCATTTCCGGTTGACTTTGTAGGAGAGGATGAGGCAGATTCCGCCGTTTTTCTCCCTGGTAGAAAAATGATATTCCATAAAAAAATCAGCTCCTTTCTGCTGAAAGTGGGCTGATTTTAGAGTATAATTAAGTTGGTAATCAGCCCACAATGTGTTGTGCCAAAACATTAAAAGCGCGGATTACTGGCGCTCCTTATGTCGATAAGGGAGCGGTACGGCACCGCCTGATCTCGTCCATCAGGCGGTGTTTTTCTATTGGAGAAATTGTTCATCATATGGATTTTCAGGTAGTGGCCGTTTATCAAGCAGCTTGCCAATGAAACAGTTGGAAAATAAATATATCAGCCATACCCTATTTCCATAAAATAAAGAATCATAAACATTTAATAAGCTGTTTCTATCCATTGGCGTTAGTGATTCATCGAAAACATCGTTTATATTTAGCGAGTAGTTAAGCAAAAAGTCAATATTATCTGTTTGGGCATGATTGTTAGCAAGAACCCTTTCTATGCATTCTTCCTTTAGCTCTTTTATAATTTGAGAATCCTGCAAAGTCAGAAGCCCGAAGAAATAGGCAATTTCGCTTATTGAATTTACGCTTAAATACAAGTCTCCGCCTTTTTTTAATTTGCGATGATATTTTTCGAAGTTGGAAACTCTATATGAAATGGTTTCAATAACTGACAGGAAATAGTCCATATCATCTTTTGGTTTCTTAGACATAACGGACCAGGTATAGATTAAATAGATAACGGCACCTAATACTAAAGGGATGAAAATCCCACCAATATATCTTCTGTAATCCACGAATAAGTGTGTCTTTACCCAGTCAGGAGGATAATCATCTGGATTTAGCTCAGAACTCTTATCATAGGGTATTCCTTCCTGTGCCGAAAATTTCCTGTCTTCTTTGTTCTGCTTTATTGCATCAGATTTAGTAAACTTTGGTGTTGGATCAGAAAGGATAAAGCAGTATCCAACAGGAACCTGTTCCCTGATTCCTTTATTGATTCGTTCAGCTTTCCACGGAAGAAATAGCATAGCGCAGAGGATACATAACAGGGTGATGAAAATAATAGTTTTTTGCTTATTATTCAATTCACTCATCGTATTTTTAACGAAGGTATTTCTCCAAAATTTTCCCATTCCTATCACACTTTCTTTTTCAAATTAATAGAAATTAGCCTATCGGAGCGCCGAAAGCATTGAATAATTCATTTCATCCAGGCCAACTCTCTGGGGATTCCTACGACATGGCATAGGTTATAGATGCCCATATCAGGGTGTTCTTCCAGGTACTCATCTGGGAGAAGTAGCTCCACAGCAAACTGGTTTGCTTCACGTTCAATTCCGGCATTCATGAGGAAAGAATTTTCGTTGAAAGCATGAGTGCCGGCATCGGAATGCAGAAGAGAGTGCCCAAGCTCATGGGCGCAGACAAAAGGCCAAAATTCCTCATTGATGTCTCGATTGATATGAATAAGCGATGTTCGGTTAAAGTGGGAGAAATAGCCGTACACACGGCCAAGATGCTCCCATAGGACTTGATACTGCATGGAGCAGGCAATGCGGAAGGGATCCCGCGTCTGATGTTTTATGGTCAGATCATTGACCAGCTTTTTTATTTGTGCGTGATTCATTGCATCATCTTATTTCTTGTCTTTGTACTTCTTCGGGGTGAATTTCTTTTTGGCTGTCAGTTTGGAAATGCGGAGCGCATTTTCGAGTGACGCCTTCATGAGCTCACGGGTTTCTGCGTCCATGGGTTCTCCACCATTATACAAAGCGACGCTGTCATCTTTTGTCATGTCGTCCAGAATTTCCTGCAGCCTTTTCTGGATATCCCGTTCATCCTGCGCGTTCAGGGTGGGAGATGTTTCTTTTTTCTGGGCAAGCTTTTCCATTGGGACATCATATCCCATAAGCCATGAAGGAGAGATGTTATATGCGTTGGCTATTATATAAATTTTGTCTTGCTTAGGCGTTATCTTACCAGAGACATATTGGCTGATTGCCGATTTCCCAAGTCCTGTTTTTTCTACAATATCAGCCTGACGTAATTTTTTTATTTTCATTAATTGCTTTAAACGTGTAGATGTAGACTCTTTTTTCATATTAATGGGCGCCTCCCCTATTGATTTTCTTCATTATATGCTTATTTGAACTATAGTTCAAGACTTTGAAATTAAAAGTAAAAAAATTTGAACCAAAGTATTGATTTCAAAAGTAGTAGGGGGTATACTGTATTTAGTTCAAATAATTGAACCAAGTAAAGGAGGTGAAAGCAATGCCGTTTGACTACGCTAAACTTACTGGGCTGATTGTAGAGAAATACGGGACCCGTGGACAGTTTGCGAAAAGTTTGGGAGTATCGGAGCGGACCCTGTCTTTGAAATTAAATGATAGGGTCCCATTTACGCAGCCTGAAATTCTGCGAGCTTCGAAGCTCTTGAGTATTTCCCCAAAAGATTTGGACGAATATTTTTTTACCATAAAAGTTCAATAATTTGAACCAAAGGAGGAACAATCATGAAAACACTGAGCGAAGGGAACGCAGGCATAACACAGATTTTCGATAATCCGGAATTTGGAAAGGTTCGGGTAATCTCACTGAATGATAGGCCATGGTTTGTAGCCAAAGATGTTGCGGGCATCCTCGAGTACCAAAACGGTAGTCGAGATATTAATCGCCATGTGGATGAGGAAGACAGATGTAAAGATATGATTTCTGATGGCAAGCAGCTCAAGGAAACCATCCTCATCAACGAATCCGGACTCTACAGCTTAATTCTCTCCAGCAAGCTGCCGAATGCAAAGAAGTTCAAGCACTGGGTAACCAGTGAGGTGCTTCCAGCCATCCGCAGACATGGGGCCTATATGACTGAGGAGGCTCTTGAGAAGGCGATCACGGAACCGGACTTCTTAATTCGTCTCGCCACCCAACTGAAGGAAGAGAAGGCGAAACGCTTAGAGGCGGAGAAGCAGGTAGAGGCCGCAAAGCCGAAAGTACTCTTTGCGGATGCCGTCTCTGCAAGCCATACCTCTATCCTAGTGGGAGAGTTGGCGAAGATTCTCCGTGGAAACGGTGTAGAAATTGGTCAGCGGCGCCTTTTCGCATGGCTTCGCGAGCATGGGTATCTCATCAAGCGTCAGGGTACCGATTACAACATGCCTACACAGATGGCTATGGAGCTGGGGCTGTTCGAGATTAAGGAAGGCTCTTATGTAAATGGAAGCGGCGCAAACATCATTACCAAGACACCGAAAGTCACAGGAAGAGGTCAGACCTATTTCATCAACAAATTTCTTAGTGCTTAAGGGAGGCGGTTGAAATGGCCTGCAGAACATTTTCCACCGCCGAGGTGGCCACACTGTTCGGCATCTCTGCCGATTCTGTCAGGAAAATGGAACAGGATGGCATTCTGAGGCGGTTAAGGGTTCCGGGGATCAGATACAGCCGGAGCGAGGTATACGCCGTCCTTCGGGAAGGAGCTGAGACCTGCACCGTAGCATCCGTCCGGAGGCTGGAGGATGAAATCCGCCAGAAGGACGCAGAGATTGAGCGGCTCCGCGGTGCTCTCCGCACCATTGCGGAGGAAGCAAAGGGGGTAATCGTATGAGACTGAAATGGAAGAAGATTATTGCCACTCTGGCCATTCCGGCGGCCATCGCAGCCGGCGTCTGCGCCTATGAGCCACCGGCGGAACTCATTGAGTACCGGGCCGAGGCGGAGCAGGGGGACACCATCTGGAGCCTCTGTGCCAAGGTGGCCAGTGATGAGGACTGCATGGAGGAGCTGGTGTACCGGACCATGCAGGAAAACCACATCAAGGATCCTGCGCACCTTCAGCCCGGGCAGCTGATTGTGATCCATGTGAAGCCTGTGAAGGGAGGTGAAAAAGTATGAAATTGACTGATTGCGTCCAATGCCGGTTTGAAAACATCTGTCCCATGGCTGGCAAGCGCCAGCGCCTTGCTTTTGATGATGGGGGCCTTGGGCTTTGCCCCAAGCTCCCGGAAATGAAGCTCCTCCGCTGCCGGAACTGCCTGTTCTGCCACCGCATGGAGGGCGTCGAAAACGGGCACCGGGTGTACATCTGCCAGGTCATGCACACCCGGATGAGGGAAGACGGGAAAATCCCGGCTACCACGCCGAGAGACTGCCCCATCAAGGAAGCGAAAAGAAAAGGCCTCTGACGTCTAGCACACGTCAAAGGCCAAAGGCGGAAAAAGAGATTTCCCGCCTCATTGTATCACAGAAACAGGAGGAAAAGTAAATGTTAGAAATTAACGAAGAATTATTTAAGGTTAAAAAAGGCGGGGACTACTCCCGCAATGATATCCGTAATGATTTTGCTATCCCCGGCGAAATTACGGTAACTATTACTCTTAATGAGTACAGGGCGCTGATTTCCGCGAATGCCATCTCTGAGAAAAGGATCTCAGATTTGAATCGTGAGAGCTATGATGCGCAGGCTGAATGTAACACTCTGAAACAGGAGAGGGATAAACTTCTGAAAGAAATCGCAGAGCTGAAAATCAAGATTTCTGACATGCTCATGGAGAAAACCGCATCCTCCCAGACAGATAAGGATGAAGAAGCGGAAGAAGAGGAGGGGGAAGATTAATGGCATACAGAGGCTGTGATTTGATTTTATCCTGCCATGAAGCAGAGACAGACCATCAGAAATGGTTACAGACCCGCAACGCGGGCATTGGAGGCAGTGACGCCTCCGTCATTGTTGGGCTGAACCCATACAAAAGTCCATACCAGCTCTGGCTGGAAAAGACGGGGCAGGCGGAGGCGCCGGACCTGTCAGGCAACCAGTACATTTACTGGGGGCACAAAAACGAAGCCAACATCGCCGACTGGTTCCAGGAAGACACCGGCAAGAAAGTAAGGAAACTCGGCACCCTTCGAAGCCGGGCCCATCCGTTTATGCTGGCCAACGTTGACAGGGCGGTGATGGGAGAAGAGGCGGGCCTTGAAATCAAGACCGCCGGCGTCTCCCAGGCGAAGAAGTGGAAGGGGGACGAAATCCCCGACGCCTATTATTGCCAGTGTCTTCACTATCTGGCAGTAACCGGCGCCGACCGGTGGTACATCGCCGTTCTGATCGGCGGCAATGAGGCCATCAGGAAGACAGTAGAGAGGAACGATGAGGATATTAAAGCATTGATTGAAGCAGAGAAGGACTTCTGGGACCACGTGGTCACCAGGACCCCGCCGCCGGTTGACGGTAGCGCCAGCTGTGCGGCGGCCCTCTCGGAAAGATTCAAGGGCGGCGGTGAATCAATCCTGCTCCCCTCTGAGGCTGAAAGGGTTATTGAGTCTCTTGAGGATGATAAGGCCATCCTGGGCTCGCTCAAAAATCAGATTTCACTCAAAGAGAACAAACTCAAGGAGCTCCTGGGCGATGCCGAGGAAGGCTCAACCGACCGCTTCCGGGTAATCTGGAAAACGACTTCGGGCCGCGCATCGGTGCCGCTGGCGAAGGTGAAAAAGAGTGCACCGGACATTTACCGGCTTCTCGAAGACAAAGGATTTATCTCTTACGGCAAGCCCACCCGGCGCTTCTCCATCAAAGAAAAATGACTGCCGCTGAATTCGAGGGGCTCCGCATTGGCGACCCGGTGCATTGGCCAGCCAGGAGACTTAATGGCACGGTCATAGATATTATTCATGGATTTTTTAACAAGGCGATTTTGATTAAATCCGGTGACGCCCTGATCTGGGCGTCTTACCGGAATGTTGAGAAAGGAGAAAAACACTATGAACACAAAAGGCGGACTTACAGAAAGAAAGGCAAGCATGCAGCAGGGAGGGAGCGCTAGGACTTCCATGCAGGGGTTAATCCAGGCCATGGAGCCGCAGATCCGGAAGGCTCTCCCATCCGTCATTACACCGGAGCGCTTCACGAGAATGGTTCTGACGGCGCTTTCTTCTACGCCGAAGCTGCAGACATGCACGCCACAGAGCTTCCTTGGCGCGATGATGCAGGCCGCACAGCTGGGTGTTGAACCTAACACCCCGCTGGGTCAGGCGTACCTCATTCCCTACGGCAGCGTCTGTCAGTTTCAGTTGGGGTACAAAGGCCTCATTGACCTGGCTTACCGCTCCGGAGAGGTCAGCTCCATTCAGGCTCATGAGGTCCATGAGCATGACACATTCGAATATGAATACGGCCTGGAGCCGAAGCTTAAGCACGTGCCGGCCCAGAAGGACCGTGGGAACGTCATCATGTACTACGCCGTGCTGAAGCTGAAAAACGGAGGAATTGGCTTTGAAGTCATGAGCCGTGAAGATGTGGAGACCTTCGCGCGCAAGAAGTCCAAGGCTTACAACAATGGTCCGTGGAAAACGGACTTCGACGAAATGGCCAAAAAGACCGTTTTGAAGAAAGTTCTGAAATACGCACCGTTAAAAACGGAGTTCGCCCGCGCCGTGGCTACGGATGAGACTGTAAAATCTACCCTCTCCAACCACATGGCCGATGAGCCGAATGAAATGTACACCACCATCGACAACGAGCCTGAGGTCGCTACGGAAGAGGCGCCTAAGAGCGAACAGAAGGAGGAAGAAAAATGAAAAAGAATTTAGGAAAAAATTCTTTAGCTTTAGATAATGCGGTTAAATACTTAACCGTATCAGGTTACAAAAATATTGTAATCCTTGTCTCAAACGATAGGGTTGATGATATCAGTTTAGTCAGCAGGTTCGTAGTGAAAGACGTTACCGATAATCGCTGGAGGTACTTAATGGTTCGCCTTTACAGATTATTAGCCAAAGTTAAGAAGGAGAATAAAAAATGAAAGAGAACGAAAGCTACTACTGCACCGACATGATGCTCCGGCGCATCGCGAACCGTGAGCCAGTGGTGGCCTACATGGCCCACCCCTACGGCGGGAAGGCGGAAAACATAGAGAAGGCCTGTGACATGGCGGAAAAGCTCGCCGACCTTCACCCCCATATGGCCATCATCAACCCGCTGGACAATTTCAGGCATTTGGCATATTTCGGGGAAAGGGACATTCTGGCGCGAGAAAAGCAGGTGCTGGAAAGGTGCGACGTCTTGATCATGACCGGCGATTGGAAGGCAAGCCCCGGATGCATGGGAGAGTTCTCCTTTGCCTATAACCACGATATCCCCATCATCGAGCCGGGCGAAAAGAACGCCAGGGTATTCCATATGGCGGTTATTTCGGGTAACGATTAGTAAGGAGCCGCGGACATGGCAGAAGGTAACTGGATAAAGCTATATCGCAAGATGGTGGACGATCCTATTTTCGTCAACTCCACAGGCCCGCAGGTGAAGGTGCTCCTGACTGTCATGTTCCTGGCTGCCTGGACGCCGAAGAAGTGGGATGTGCTGGGCCGCGAATTCACCATCCAGCCCGGGGAGGTTTTCATAAGCACCCGTGATTTGGCTGACCGGGCCGGTGATGATGTGAGCCGTGAGGTTGTACGTAAGGCGCTAGTCAGATTTGAAAAAATGGGATTTTGGACCCTCAAGAGAACCCGAAAAGGAATGCTGATTTCTATCGTAAATTGGCGGAAATATCAGCTCTATGATGGTAAAGAGAACCCAAGGGAGAACCCACGGAGAACCCACGCGGAACCCACGGAGAACCCAAGCAGACCCCAAGCAGACCCCACCAATAAAAAAGAAAGGAAGAATGTAAGAAATATAAGAAGGGAAGAATATAATACCCCCCTACCCCCCAAAGGGGGAAAGGGCGGGGTGGCTTCCATCTTCGAGAAGTTTTCCGGAACTAATCAGGAACTGCTCAGCGCTCTACAGGAATGGCATGACATGAGGAAGAAGATGAAGAAGCCCCTCACCGAAAAGGCGGCAGAGCTCAATCTCAAAGACCTGCAGAAGCTTTCCGGCGGCGATGAGCGGATGATGGTTCCCATCGTGTTGCAGAGTATTAAACGCGGGTGGCAGGGGTTCTACGCGTTGAAAGAGGCGCAGGCCCCGCGGGCCGCTCCGCAGAGTAGTCAGAACATGGAGGATTTTTTAGATGGACTCGAACAATTCAAAAATTCCCTCCCCCCAGACAGTGGCGATTGGGATGCTTAAAGCGGCATGGCCAAAGTTTACCGACCAGCAGGCAAGGCTCTATCTGATGATGACAAAGGACATCCCGGAGCCCATCCTTGTTAAGGCCATCGAAGCCCTCATCAAGGAATCGGCCTTCCTGCCAACGGTGGCGGAAATCCGGAGCCGTGCGGCGGCGCTCTACAAAGCCGCCCAAGGCGCCGAGCCGCCGGACGCCGGCAGGGGATGGGGCGAGGTGGTCCGGGAGATTTCCCGTACCGGTTACTACGGGAAGCCGCAGATCCGTGACCCCGTGGCCGCCGAGGTTGTCCGCCGGATGGGATGGAAAGAAATCTGTTCCGCTCCGGCGGATGAGACCGGAGTGCTGCGCGGCCAGTTTTTAAAGATGTATGCCATGCTGCAGGAGAGCCGCCAGGAAGAGCACAACAACAGGGCTCTCCTGAAGGATGGCAAAGTGCAGGGCTTCATTGCTTCCCTCTCCGGGAGCATGGCTCTGGAAGGAGGTAGATGATTCTTGAGAAGTAAAGCACTGATGCGGAAAAGACGATTTTGGAAGCTTCGGAGGAAGAAAGATGTGGAAAGTTTCGCAAGGACTTTGTTTGAATTCTCACGCCGCACTGAAAAGTTTATCAGAAGATTGAAATATGGAACTTCTCCCAGCGCCCATCTGCGGATGCGGGAGTACATCAGGGCCAGAGACAAGCTTTCCGGACATCACAGAATCTGAAGGAGGCAGTTATGGAAACGATTATCCATGAGCTTAAAGACGAAGAAATGCCGAAGCACTCCATGTGCTTAGAAGGTTTGAGGGTGAAACGGTACAAAGTAAAGGGAGGAGCTTTTCAGGCTATGGCCGTCCCTGCAAGCACGCCCTACAGCCGAGAAGAAAAGGAGATTGAAAAGGAAATGAAGCAGTTTATCTACTCAGATGAAATCCACCATCCGGACCACTACACATGGAAAGGGGTTGAGTGCAAAACCGTAATTGAAATAATGACCCTTGGCCTTCCCGGAGCAGAAGCCTACTACATGGGTAACATCATTAAGTACCTGTACCGCTACCCAAGGAAAGGGACCATTGAAACGGACCTTGCGAAGGCGGAGGAGTATATACATTTCCTCCGCGAATGTTACAAGAAAGGAAACATGGAGAATGAATAACGACAACATCTGCTATATCTGCGGACGCCTGGGCCGAGACCCGGACGTGAAGTACACACAGAACGGAAAGCCATACTGCCGCCTCTCTGTAGCCTCATCTTACAAGGTGAAAGATCAGGAACGCACTGACTGGGTATCCGTGCAGGTCTGGGGCCCACTGGCGGAAAACTGCGGAAGCAACCTGCAGAAGGGCCAGCGAGTAATGGTGCGCGGCCGCTATTCCACTTCGAGCTACGAGAGCCCGCAGGGGAAAAAGTACTTTACGCAGGTGGTGGCAGACCTGGTGGCCATCTGCCTGGATGGGAGCCCCTACGCTAACGGCGGCCAGGGCAACAGCCAGGGCGGCCAGCCCCAGAACAATGGACAGTGGGGCAGCGGCCAGTGGGGAGGCGGCCAGTGGGGAGGCGGCCAGAATCAGCAGGGTCAGCCCCAGGACCGGGGCAATTTCTCACGCTTCGGCCAGCCGACGCCTCCGCCAATGGAACAGACCAGCTTTTCAGACTATGCGAACCAGCCCCAGGGAAATCCCTCCGGCGTGATGCATGGGCCGAGCGAAAAGGATGAGGACATTCCGTTTTAACAGGAGGGCACCATGACAAAGGAAGAGTGGAGAAATCTCAAGAAAGAAAAGGGCATGAAGGTTTATGTGCCGAAGTATTGGGGGCATTCTTCGATTACGCCCAAGGGCTATGATGTGTACACCCTTGATACAATCTATCCCACGGCGGCTACCTGCCGGCGCGAGTCTGAAAGCGGATGGAAAGTGGAGTATGATTTCTTCCCCTGCGAAATGCTTTACACGGCGGCAGGGATTAAAGAGAAATGGGGGTTTGAAGTATGACGGAGAAAGAGATCCTTGCGTGCATCGCGCTGGTGGTCATCATCTGCTTTATCATTGCGGCCCTCCTGGGGACCATGAGGGAGGTTAGCCAGGCCGAAGATACTATCTGGAACCATGACATTCATGAGGCTATCCTTCGCGATAGGCTGGAGAAGCAGAAAGAAGCCAGCCGCCAGCTGGTGGCCGATATGAGAAAGCTCCGCGAGGAGAATGCCAGACTTTGTAAAGAATGCATTGTGCTGCGTAATGGTCAGAAGGAGGCAGAAAATGGGAAGAAGGAACGGAACGAGAAAGTTTAACAGGCGCCATGGGAATCGGGAGGACGGTTCCTGGGCCAAAGGGCTCATGGACGAGCTTTGCCCCCGGGAGACACTGCCGGAAAAGCCGGAGGAGCTCTCCGTGAAGGACCTGAAGCCCGGCGGAAAGGCGGGCGCTCCCCCTCCTCCCCGCATCACGGCCAAGGCCTCAAAGCCTTACACCAGGCTCTACGAGCCGCCGGAAGGGAATTGCGCTTACTGCGGCCGCCCTCTCCGGAAGGGGGAAGGCCATTGGGTGGTGGATGAGTTCGGGCAGCTTGTCAGAAAGTGCAATGATTCCCGCTCATGTTATGAACGAATGGGCGAAGATAATCAAAAATCGCTTAAAAAGGCCCTCAGGCGCTTCGGAGAGAGAGGGGGTATATAATTGTACTTTTTTGTTGAAGGAAAGCCGCAGGGGAAAGCACGGCCCCGATTTTCGCAAAAATCTCACACTACCTACACGCCGAAAAACACGGCAGACTATGAGAAACGTATCCGGCAGTCTTTCCGGGAATGCCAGGGAGAATTTCAGAAACTCCCATCCGACTGCTACGCCTGCGTGAAAATCCAGGCACAGTATCCCATTCCACAATCCTGGAGCAAGCGGAAAAAGAAAGAAGCCATTGCGGGGCTCATCGTCCCGACAACCAAGCCGGACGGCGACAATGTGCTGAAGGTAGTGCTTGATGCCCTGAACGGCCTGGCTTATGAAGATGATCGGCAAGTGGTCAAGATGGGAATTATCAAAGTTTACGGCGTCAACCCGGGCCTCATGGTCCAGGTGGACGAGTACAAGGTTTAGGGAGGGACACATGGGAAAGCATGGCATGAAGGGCAGAGTAACGAATAATCCGGATCCCACGTTTTCAGAAGTTTTGGGCATTTTCCGGAAGGAGGCCCGGAAGGTGAAAGAGGCCCAGAAGGCGGCTGATGCCTTCGCCTGCCTGAAGGCGGTCCGGTTCTATCTTCGTGGGAATGGCTTCGAGCTTGCTGATGACCTGGCAATTAGGGACGTTTACACGAAACGGGTTTTTCGCTCCATGGTCCCGGCCTCAAAACTGGCGCCCAGGCCTAAAGAGAGAGGGTAGCCAATGACTGAACAAGAGGTCAAACTGTTTTTTGACAAAGTGCGCCGCTGCCAGAATCTCTATAACTCCATCGTCTACGAGCGTGACCACATCGAAGAGGACCTAGCGGCGGCGAAAGCCATAGACTACAGCAGGCCCCACGTTTCCGGCGGAACGTCCTCCGACCTGGCGGACGTAGTGATGCGGATCCATGCAGAAAAAAATGACTGCGCGCGGGAGCTCACCATGCGGCTGTGGGAGCTGGAGTGCTACAAAGAGGATGCAATCCGCCTCCTCCGGGTGCTTAAAAATCCGGACCAGGAATCTCTCATGATGGACCGTTACCTCCGCGGGATGTCGTGGAAGACCATTTTCAAGGCCCACCACATCGAGCGCACGGAGGGATTCCGCCGGCACCAGAAGGCTATCCGCTGCATTGCGGAGGCTCTGACGCCACCGCCGCCGGAAAAGAAGGAAGAAAAATCCCCACCAAAACAAAGTGGGGACTAAATGGGACTGCTACATCTGTTATAATGCTAGTGTGGAAATCAGGAAACAGGGATTCGGATTTCGCACGGAATAGAAAAACCACATGCTCATCGGCGTGTGGTTTTCTATTGCTTATTTTTTATAAAGACGCTCCATCCCGGACCTGGTGACGAGCCAAACGTTTTCTGACTTCCGGCATTCTTCCGCCGTGAAACGCGGCGGAGTACCGCGCTGGCCGGTGCACGCCTGGCGGATGGTTACCGTAGGGACCCCGTAGATTTTTGAGGCCTCCCCCAGCGTCATGACGTCTGATAACTTTAGCGGCATCACTCACCGGCCTCCTCTCACATTTTCCCGTCGCAGGAATACTTGCCGAAATCGCGGATTCCGGAGAAGTCGTAGATGTAATGACGATAGTCATCATCAGGAGCTCCGGTGAAGCTGTTCACTTTGCAGCAGATGCCGTCGATAACAGTGAAACCGCGGCCGCAGTTTCTTGCGTCTTCGACTTCTTCACGGGAAGCTTTCCCGGCGATGATGTTGCCGGATTCGTCATAGCAGTGGTCATCAACCCAGGCATTGCGATCGGCTGCGGATGCGAACGCCAGAAAAATGTAACCGTTGTTCCCGTTAAAGGAATCGAAAGAAATGTGACCGTAAACGTTGTACCATGCATAAGCTTTTCTCATTTTAATCATCCTTTCCGTTAACTCTTTGGGATTCGTTCCCTTGAACTGTCTATAGATTACATCAACATCGATGTAATGTCAAGGGGATTTTGAGATTTTTTTGAATTTTTTTGAAAGGCGGTGAATGGCCATGCTGACCGAACAAAACAAGAAGTTTGTTATGGAGTATATCAAACGCCACTGCCGCGGACAGGGAGAAGCGGCCATCGCCGCTGGATACAGCCAGAAAACCGCGGCGCAGCAGGCGTGCATGTTGCTGAAAAAGCCTGAAATTATCGAATATTTGAACGCTCAGAAAGCTCTGATTATGTCGGACGTGCGCCAGCAATTCCTTTTTGAGGCTAAAGAGGCGTTGGAAGTCATGCATCACATCATGATGGATCCCGAAGCCGATGAGAAGGCGAGGCTGATTGCTGCCAGGGACTTCCTGGACCGCGCCGGGTTCAAGCCGGTTGACAAGACGGAGGTTTCCGGCGGCTTGTCTGTGACCCTGGAGGTGGATGATGATATCGACGCGCAAGATTAACCTCATCAATGACATCATCAAGCCTACGCCCAGGCAGCGGAGCTTTATGCAGACTGTTAAAGATAACACCTACATTCTCTACGGCGGCGCCGCAGGAGGCGGGAAATCATACATCCTCCGCTGGGAGCTTGTGTATCTCCTGCTGACCTGGTACAAGCACACGGGCATCAAAGGCATCCGCGTGGGCCTATTTTGTGAGGACTATCCATCCCTGAAAGACCGCCAGCTCTCAAAGATTCGCATGGAGTTTCCGGAGTGGCTGGGGAAGTATAAAGAAACTGACCATGACTTCATTCTGGCCGACAGCCTGGGCGGCGGGGTTATCTGCTTCAGGAATCTTGATAAACCTTCCAAGTACCTTTCTTCTGAGTTTGCCGCTATTGCTATTGACGAGCTGACACTCAATGATCAGAGCGTTTTTGACTTTCTGCGTATGCGTCTCCGCTGGGTAGGAATCAATGATACCAAGTTTATAGCCGCCACGAACCCGGGCGGCAGGGGCCATATGTGGGTGAAGAACCTATTCATTGACAGAAACATGCCGCCGGAAATGCAAGCGTTCGCATCACAGGTGGCTTTCGTACCTGCCACGGTGGACGATAACCCGCACATTTCTGAGGCATATAAAGCACAGCTTGATACGCTTCCCGAAAAGCTCAGAAAGGCTTATCGGGACGGAGATTGGAATATCTTCGAGGGTCAGGTATTTGAAGAGTTCCGGAATGATGAGCACGTTATCCAGCCATTTCCCATCCCAGCCGACTGGCCGCGCTATCGTTCGATGGACTGGGGCTACACTAAGCCTTATGCCATCTACGAGTACGCTACCGATTATGATGGCGTCGTTTATGTTATCGGCGAATGGTACGGATGTAAGCCAGGCACAGTCAACACCGGCACACAGGAAACGGCCAGGGAAGTGGCCAGGAAGGTTAAGCATCTTGCCGGGGCCTTTGGCATTGCGGACCCGGCTATCTGGCAGCGCACGGGGCATGACGGCCCGACTATTGCAGAGATTTTCGCCGGCGAAGGCGTGCCCTGGACGCCTGGGGACAACGACCGGATGGCTGGGCTCATGCAAGTACACATGAGGCTAAAAGAGCATAAGCTCAAAATCTTCTCTTCCTGCCGCCATCTCATCCGCACCCTCCCGGCGCTCACCTACGATAAGCACCATGTGGAGGACGTTGACACTGAGGAAGAAGACCACGCTTACGACTCACTCCGTTATTTCCTGATGTCACGGCCTATCACACCGGAAAAGGGCGAAGTAAGGGCTATTGATAAGTACAAGTTGGTAAGACCGGACAGAGAGGAAGGGACGTCATGGGGCGTATAATTACTGATTTATCATCCGTTAAATTCGTGAGCCGCCGAGGCCTGCAGGACTACGCTTTCCGCGTCCTCAAGGGCGAAGTCGGTGAGTATGTGAATAAAGGTGTGATTATCCCGGGGAAATACACAGATACCGAGCTCCGGGCGTTTGTAGAGCAGATGCCTGACTGGCAGCTAAGAGAGATGTACAACATGATTTATGGCTCCGAAATGGTGGAATGAGGTGAGAAAATGGACGGAATGGAAGAAGAAAAGAACCTGCCGGCACGGCAGGAGGACGGCTTTGATTTTGACGCTGCCAAGGAGCGAGTGAAAGAAGCCCTCCGGCTGTCTGAGACCTGGCGTGATTATGCCAAGCAAGATTACGAGTTTGTTGCTGGTAAGCAGTGGACTGATGCCGACTTGAACAACATGAAGCGGGCTAGACGGCCTGCGATTACGCTTAACCGCATCCGCCCCATCGTCAATCTGCTGTGCGGTTATGCTGCGCAGAACGAAACGGAACCGGACTTCCTCCCGCGCTCCGAAGAAGACGACCGGGTGAGCCGCGTCGCTAAGGGCATCACAAAGTACGTTTTTGATAAAGCATCGTACCAGAAGGCAAAGAAACACGCATTTAGGGATGCAATTACTTGCGGCGTCGGCTATTACTGGCTTTCCTACGCCTTCAATTTCAAGAAAATGGACGGGGAAATAAAGATTGAGAATGTGAGCCCGTTTGACGTATTCATTGACCCGGAAAGCACCAAAGACGACCTTTCGGATGCCGCTTTCTGCGGGCGTTATTCCTGGGAATCGCCGGACAAGCTGTGCCTGGTATACCCGGAACATGCCGACGAAATCCGGACAATGTTCCATGATTACGACGAAACCGAGCTTGAGACAGTGGAAACTACTCCGCTCTGGTACTCCAGCGAGCTTAAGAAGCTGCGTGTTGTGCAGTACTGGTACAGAAAGTACGGCACTAAAAAGGTGTTCACCGCCGGAGCTGAAATCATCTCTGACCCGTCATCTCCGGAGTACCAGGCCCTTCTGGCCGCCGGTGGACAGCCAACGACAGTGCCGGATGAACACATCCGCTACGCTACATTCTGCGGAGAGGTCCTGCTGGAAGAGGGCGAAAGCCCTTACAGCCACGGGAAATTCCCGCTTGTCCCACAGTACTGCTACAAATCCGGATGGGAAAGCGACAAAGACGATGGTCTTGAACCTGCGGGCGTCGTGAGAGACCTGAAAGATCCGCAGAGAGAGCTCAACAAAAACCGCTCCCAGCGGATGCACATTGTAGACCAGCAGGCTCTTGGCGTGCGGTACTGGCAGGGGCAGGCCGATGCGAAAGTTAAGCGTGACATTAGAGACCACTCAACTACTCCGGGGGCTAATATCTTCCTGCCTCCTGGCCTCACGTTCACCGACGGCCTCCCTGCGGCGCAGGACATTGGAAATATCGAGCTGGAGCAGCAGTCAAGCAGTGATTTCTACTCCATCTCAGGTGTGACGCCGGAAAGCCTCTCCGGCTCTGTGGGCCAGATGAGCGGCAAGGCCATCGACCTTAGGCAGACGGTCACAACTGTGCAGACGGCTGAAATCTTTGACCATGCCAAGGACGCCGAGCTGCAGATCGTTCAGCTCTTGTGGGGCGACCGTGGAGAGCCCGGACTTATCCCGCAGTATTTTAATCATGAAAAAGCGCTGCGCATCCTGGGCGATGATGGGAAGAAAGAATTTGTACAGATTGAGCCGGGCATGGGACAGGCAATGACCGTACAGACGCAGATCAACCCCATGACAGGACAGCCGCTGCTGGATGCTAATGGAGACCCGGTAGCAAAGGTGCTCTATGACTTGTCCTGCTTTGACTTTGATATCGTGATTACCACCAGCTCCGCCAGCGCCACCGCCCGCCAGGCTAACCTCTATCAGCTTCTCGAAGCGAAGAAGGCCGGCGTGGATATCCCAATGGATATTATCCTGGACTTCATGGACTTCCCGGAAAAAGAGGCGGTCAAGAAGCGGCTGCAGCAGCAGGCCGAAGCGCCAAAGATTCCGGACGTCAAAGTCTCCGGTACGCTGGACCAGCTTCCGGCGGAAGCGCTTTCCCAGGCGCTCCAGTCTATCGGCGTGACGATTTCGCCGCAGCAGATCATGGCAGAAAGAATGGCGCTCAAGGGAAGGACGCCAGCCCCGGCCATTGCCGTACCGGCGCCGCAGCTTCCGCAGGGAATGCCTGCCGGACTGCCGCCTAACATCCCATTTAATCAGTAAACACGATACGGGCCATCGTCCCGGCTAATGACGTTAAACCAGCCGCCCGTATCTTCGGCCCAAGCGATGCCGCTAAACCGCTTACATTTTGCGTCCGGCGAACGACGTTAAACCGCATAGGAGGACATTTATGTTTGACAAAGACGAAGACAACCAGCAGATGACTAATGCATCCGATTTCGGATTCACCGAGGACGACCTCAAGGGATTTGTCCAGGAACCGAAGCAGGGGGACGCCCCTGCAGGGGAACCGAAGGCCGAACCTCAGCAGGCCGCTCCGCAGAACCCGGAACCGACTGCAGACGATGAGCCGAAGCCGCAGGCAGAACCACCGGCCCCGCTGTCCGACGACCAGAGCGTCGATAAACCTCAGGACGGAGAAGGCCACGGAGACCTGGGCAAGGCGCTGGCTGAAGAAAGAGCCCGCCGCAAGGCGATGGGCGATGAGCTGAACCAGCTCAAGTCTCAGCTCGCACAGATGAGGCAGGCGCAGACGCAGGCACAGGCGCCGGCCGTTCCTCCGAAGACCAGACAGGAGATTCTCGCTTATGCGAAGCAGGAAGCGGCCCGCCGCATGAATCTTTCGCAGAAAGACATTGAGGATCTCATGTTTACTGAGCCCGCCAAGTACGAGGATTTTGTCCGCCAGCAGGGAGCCATTGCATGGGAGCAGGAAGAGCAGGTTAAACATGCCATGCAGCTCAGACAGCAGAACGTGAATTTCGTTCAGGCTAATTTCGCCAGCCTTCCGAACATCCAGGCGATTTATCAGAAGGGCAACGAGATGCTGAACGACATGAAGCGGGGAGAAGCCCGGGAAATCGACGAAGCTTACAGCCGCGTAGATAACGGCGTGGGCACGGAGAAGGATTTCAAGGTGCTTCTTTCCTTCCGCGACAAGATTATTGCGGCAATGCAGGGCGCTCCCGCCGCTGCAGGCACTCCGGCTCCGTCCAATCCGGCTCCCGCTCCGCAGGTTTCCAACCCCCTCACCCAGGCGGCAGGGCTGCCAAAAGCTGCAGCCCTCACCGGCGCCAATCCGGCGCAGCCCAAGCTGTCCAATGAGGACATCCTCCGGGCTGTGCGGGAAGGCAGGGAAAAGGACCTGCCGAAGGACATCCAGCGTGCTATTGATGAATACTGTGGTTAGACAAGACAAGAAAGGATGTAAGCTATCATGGCTAAAGAATTCCAGATTCCTTCCGCCCTGGTACCGAAGGTATGGGCAGCAAAAGTATGGAGAGAAGGCAATAAAGCTTCTTATTTTGATAAATTCACTTCCACCGACGGCTCCAAGCCGATTCAGACCAATAAGGACCTGAAGCGTGCGAAGGGCGACAAGGTGACCTTTGGTATCGCCATGAACCTCACCGGCGACGGCGTGACCGGCAACAATGCTCTGGTGAATAATGAAGATACCCTCACCATGTACGATTTTTCTGTAACCACCGAACAGGTGAGAAACGCGGTAGCCCGTTATGTAGGCGATGACCATAAGTCTCCCTATGAAAACCTGCCGCTCATTAAATCCGCACTGGTGCAGTGGCTGGCGGATTGGAAAGATGATACCCTCATCGCCAAGCTGACCGCCTCCCCGACCGCAGGCGAAGTGATGGGCACTGAAGCATCCATCACTGCGGATAACAAGCTGACCTGTGCGATGATTTCCAAGGCCAAGCGGAAGGCCATGCTGCACGCTCCGAAGGTGAAGCCGATTAAAATCGACGGCCAGGACAAGTACATTATGCTGATCGGCCCGTATGCATCAAGAGACCTCAAGTCTGATACTGCATGGCTCGAAGCGCAGGAACACGCAGGAATCCGCGGCTCCAACAACCCGATTTTCACCGGCGCGCTGGGTGAGTACGACGGCGTGGTTCTCTACGAATATGAACGAGTATCTACTACGCAGACCGGCGCATCCAAAGCCAACGTGGTACATAACCTTCTGCTGGGCCAGCAGGCTGCCTGCTATGCGGTTACCCGTGAACCGGATGCCATCAAGCAGGTGGACGACTACGGCAACCGTGAAGGCAACGGCATTTCCTTCAATGCCGGCATTGAAAAGGTTGTTTTCAACGGCAAGGACTACGGCGTCATTCAGGTCATGACCGGCGGCGCCGCAGACTGATTTTTTAGAGTTCCATAGGTTTCAATGTTTCGGGAGTGGCGATTCGCCACTCCCGTTTCGTTTGAAACTTGAAACTACTTGAAACGAACCAAAGCAAGTGCGGAAAGTGATTTATGCAGATAGTATCGTGCTTTATCACTGCTTTACCTCCGCATGCTTGAAACTGACTTAAAACTATTTGAAACGATTCGAGGCGCTAAACATGACTATAAAACAGCTCATCAACAGGGCCTACATGCAGGTTGGCGACACATCTCACGTCAATTACACGCCTTTCCAGTTTCTTGAGTACTACAACGAAGGGAACCAGCTCCTCTGCCATCTCATTACCAAGTACATGCCGGACGAGGCAGTGGATGATTCGTACAAGGAGATCGATGACGAGAGCGGCTGGGACCATTTCGAAGAGACCATGCTTGTGCATTACATGGTCACCAGGATTCTGAACCTGGACATGACGGCCCTCGTGCAGGAATGGGAGAACTGGATAGCCGAAAAGGCCCGCTCTGAAGGAGGTTCCAATGTAGTAATAGCAAGGGGGTACTGGGATTATGACGGTAAACGAACTGATTACCACCATCAACCTTGATACGAACGAAATCCTGGATGATGAAACGGAGTACATCCCTTACATCAACACGGCTATTGATACCCTTTCTATGCTGCTGGCCCCCATGCATGATCCGGAGGTGACAGCATGCCGGGACGTGGCGAACAATGACGCCATCCCTACCAATTTTCTCCAGTTCATGCCGCCATCCGGCTATCCCATTACCATGAAGAACGGCACATTCCAGACGTACGATGAAAAGACGGTGCCCGATGTGTTCTATGCCACCAAGAAACCGCACATTGCAAGCATGGACGATGCGGTGCCTTTCTCCGAGATGTACACTTTCGCCCTGGTGCAGATTGTTTCTTACCTGGTTAAGAAGAAATCCCTGATGATTGATTTCGCCAATGCGGATAACGCTTTCATCCAGCAGCTGACGGAAACCATCAGGGCGGCAAGGGCAAGGTGAGCGCCATGGCACAGGTTTTTCAGACCGCCAGCACGCAGGGATTCCCCCTGGGCATCGACTGGAGCAAGCCGGCCGAGGCGGTAGACATCAGGGCGCTGGTGCAGGCACATAACTGCGAGTACTCCGGAACGGACGGAGCCCTGCAGACGGTGCCGGGCATCCGCATTCTATATACTGCAGATAAAGACATCACCTCCATCTACTACGACGTGAATCGGAAATGCTGGTATTTCACATCTGATGGGAAGATGTACAAGACCGAGGACTACAAGACGGCCACGAAACTGGGAGCTCTTACCGGGACGGACAGGCCGAGGTACTGCACTTTCGGCGGCGACGTCCTTGTCGCTTCCGGCGGCAAGCTGCAGGCGGTGAGTGGGGCAGGTGATACCCTTTCGACTGTTTCCGGCTCTCCGGATTCCTGCAATTTCGTAAGCTCCAATTCCGGATCAGTGATTACAGCGTCCACTTCTGACCATCGCCTTCACTGGAGCGCCATCGGAGACTACACGAGCTGGACGAATGACAGCAACAACAGCGCATCAGCCCAGTACGTTGACGTCGGTTACAAAGACCAGGGCTGCATTATCTCCGTTTCCTTCCTGTCGAAGGCCATCATTGTTTACAAAGAATACGGCAGAGCTTACCAGGTTGTGGGCAACCCGCACAGCGGGACGCTGGCGGTGTATCCGCTTTCTGAAACGGCTTACTGCTCCGGCTCATCTGTTTCGCTGAATGACCATTCTTACTACATCGGAAACGCCGGGCTTATGAGTTTCGCTCCGACGGACACCTACGCCAACATACAACCGGAGGAAACGGGGCTCGCTATCAATGCACAGCTCATCCGCATCACGGATAAGTCGGCGGCCATGTGGTACGTTCCTACCCGTAAGCAGCTGTGGATTCTTCCGAACGAGAAATCGGAGTACATCTTCATTTACCACTACCTGCCGCGCTTTGCGGACGGCCGAGGCGTGTTTACCACAAGGACACTTTCCCATGCTCTCCACGATGCGGAGAACCTTGACCATGATGTGTACATCGCCTACGGCAACAAGATAGGAATCCTTGACGAGGCTATCGACACGGATGACGGTAAGCAGATAGAAACGGCAGTGACGTCGGGAAACCTCCTGGCAGAAAAGCTGTTCATCCTGCTCATGAACTACACGTTCGTTACGTCTAACAAGATAGCAGGCTACGGCACAGTGGAAATCTCCAACAAGAAGGCCAAAGCGCTGCAGTTCAAGGTTTCCGAAAAACGGCTCTATGACGACACGGGGCCGCTCTATAACGCCAATACGGCACTGGCAAATCAATCGTTTACTAAACTGCTGAAGATTGGCGGCGGCCCGAACCGCTCCCTGCAGATAAAGATTTACATTGCCAAGGGCTCCGTTGCCATCAGGCAGTTCGACTACACTTATTCGGAGGTGTGAATTAAATGAATTATGCAGAAACCTATCCCCTGAACGTGACGCCCCAGGGGGATTCGACACGCTCCGCCGTGGAAAAGAACCGGAAGGAAATCCTTTCCCTGGTGGCGGCGCTGAACGCCCAGCCCAGCGGGGCGGTGGGAGGAAGCCGCCAGCGTGTGCTGTCGGCGGCCATGCTGTCGGGAGCATGGAATTTCCTTTCCTCCGACGGCCTTGCGGTGATTATCAACGGTTCCGTGACGCCTGTCATTATGAGCTTTGCCGACGGCTGCGGGGAAAACGGAAATATTGATTATATCGGCGTGGTAAGGGACAAGCTCTCCGCATGGTCACTCCCTGCTAATAACACCAGCTATCTCTACGTAGAACGCTCTGACGCAGGGGCGCTGACCTATGGTTCTACAACCATTGCGCCGGTGGAGCAGGACAGCGCTCCTTCTGCAGGCTCCAATGATGCAGGGCTCTCATGGTTTTCCACTCTTGAATCCAAGATGTACGTTTGGACCGGCTCCGCATGGCAGCATAAAGTAAGGCTTTTCGTCGGCACGGCAAAAACGGACGGATCCACGGTAAAGAGCATTTCTTACAAAGAGTACCCCCAGCAGCTGGCCCCCTCTCTTCAGCAGAAGCTGAAAGAAATCGAAGCAGGGGCTACGAAGAATGAAAACTGTATCTCCGCCATTAAAATCGGGGATGTGACGGTGACGGCCAACGGCCACCAGGACACATTCACCATCACTGCAGAGGGGCTCATCGCACTGTCTGCGGATGCCAAGTCAAGGACCATCAAGCTGTCCACGCCGGACCTGTCCAAGGTGTACGCCCAGGCAAAACTGGACGCCCATCCGGTGGGATCAATTTATGAATCCACCGTCAGCACTTCCCCCGCTACCTTATTCGGCGGCACTTGGGTGGCTATGGACGCGGGCCGCGTGCTGGTGGCCCAGGGCAAAGCGGCGACGGGGACTACCTTCACTGCCGGGGCTACCGGCGGCGAGGAAAAGCACAAACTCACCACGAGTGAATTACCTGTTACTAACATCAATGTTTCCGGCACGACATCATTGGCGGGAGAGCACACTCATGCCATCCGTTCCCCGGGGAATAAAGCTGATGACGGCTCAGGCATTGGCCGTGGCTACGCCTGGGAAAAAGTAAAAATCTATTACACGGAATCAGCTGGTGCCCATACCCATACATTCACCGGCACAGGTAGATTTGGTGAAGGAGTTGCCCATAATGTGATGCAGCCTTACACTATCGTGTATCGCTGGCGCAGGACTGCCTAGGCGGTCCTCTTCCAGCGGAAGATGACTTCGTAGGGCTGGAGGTTATTGTGGCTGGCACCACCGCCGGTATAAGACGTGTTTCCCGTCCAATTTTTGGAGGCATCGAAGGAAATGGTAGAGGTCAAAATGGGTTCTCCATCATGACCACTGCCACCGTCCTGCCGTCCTCCCGTGGGATTCCATGTAAAGGCCCCACTGGTTGTTGTCTTTGTCTCTCCATAAGCAGAACAAACTGTTCCGACAATATTCATGGTCCCACGACCGTGGGCGTGATCGGGCATTTCACTCGTGGTTATTCTCCCTAAAAGGAGCGAAATAATGAACATTGATATTTTTAATAGCATTTCCCAGACAGCCGCCAAGCTGTATGACCAATGGGCCATAAAGCTGGCAGCGTCATGGGTTATCGGAATTGAGCTCCATCTAGGGCTTTTTTCTATCTTTGCCATCCTTGTGATGCTTGACCTCTTCACAAGATGGATAGCTATTTCTTACAAGCGTCTCGACGGCGCAGGCCTCCCCGATGACCTTTACAGCTCCATCAAAGGCATCCCGGAGGCCCACAGGGAGGGACTTATTTCATCCTGCGTCATGAGGCGGCAGTTTTGGAGCAAGATGGCCACTTACATGATTCTGGTGCTGGCGGCGATTCTGGTGGACAACGGCCTTATGCTGCTGGGCAGGAGCCCCATGGCCACCACGCTGATTATCACCTATCTCTCCATGACGGAGCTCTTGAGCATGGTGGAGAATCTCGATGAGGCTGGCGTTTCGACCCTTCATCAGTTAACGGACATTCTGAGAGGACGGCGGGGAAGATGAAACTGGATTCACTGCATGACATGGTGAGGGACTACGCAAGGCGCACCGGTGAAAGGGTGAACCTTGACGGCTTTTTCTGGGATGAGAAGAAGGGAGGATTCCATGACGGCTACAACGAATATTTTAAATTCTTCCCTCATGTGGGATTCGTCTTCTGGTCCATTGTGGAGCATTCCGGCAAGCGGTATTTCTCCATTAACCAGACTTATGGAAATTTCCATGAAATGTGCCCCTACATGAAGGAGGTAATGCACCTGAACGGCCTCACGGAAATCATCACGAGGACCACCAGGCCGCCCAAAGTGCACGAGCGCCGGTGGGGCATGAAGCACCTGAAGGAACTTGACTACACTTTCCAGGGAAGGCGCTACCATGTCATGGTCAGTGACATTTCTCATCTGAACTAATGAAAGGAGAAAAATCATGCTGAAATTTGATTTACAGCTATTCGGAGGCGGCGGCAAGAAGTCTAAAGTCGTCAGCACCTCCGCCAAAGTGCCGGAGGCCAGCAGCGAGGAAAAACAGGTCCTCTCAAATGAGCTGGGCTGGCTCGCCGATGCCATGGGCGTCTCCAAGAACCTTATGAACCTGGCCAACGGGCAGATTCAGAACAGTCAGGTAACGCCGGACTATAACGGCCTCCTGCAGTCGGCCCTCTCAGGCACCCAGCAGGCAGGGCAGACGGTTTCCGGACTTATCCCGCAGGTGCAGAACGGAGTGACCGGCGCCAACAATGCCAACAACGGCTACATCGGCGGCATCGGCAATGCCATGCAGACTTACCAGGAGGGTAACAAGTACCTGGATAGCGATTACCAGAAAGCCATGGCCGACAATGCAGGCATTATGAGCGGGCTCCTCTCCGGAGATCTTCCCTCCGCCTACGCCCAGAACCGGCAGAAGGCCCTGCAGTCTGACCTGGATGCCACCATGGGAAACACTCTTTCTTCCCTGGCGGACCGTGGAATCATCAATTCTTCCGTGGCCAACCAGTCCATGAATGACATTTCTAAGAATGCGGCCAACGCCCTGGCTGCCAATTACACCAGCGACATGGGAACTGCGGCCAACCTTGCGAACTCTGCCTATAACAACCAACTGAATGGGCTGAACGGCAGGGCGGGCCTTCTTTCCGGCCTGTATTCCGGAGAGCTTTCCGGCATCGGCCAGCAGGCAGGGCTCACGGGGAATAACATTTCAAACATTCTCAACGGTGCCAGCGCCCAGGGAAGCCTTGCCGGTCAGCAGGCCAACCTTGCGAACCAGCCGATCGATACAGCGGCCGCCGCTCAGAGCAATGCGGCATCTACTCCACTCAATTACTTCAATGCGGCCATCGGGCTGCAGAATCCGAACCTCAGCCTGTACGACAGCATGAGCGGTCACCGCTACGCCGTAGCAACTCCGGGGCAGACCTACGTCAAGCAGGGGAGCGGCGGATGGTTTGGTAACCTTCTGGGCACTGCGGCCAACTCTGCGGCTGCGTATTACGCTTGCTTCCCGGCAGGTACTATGGTTGCCACAACCAAGGGAGGCGTACCGATTGAGCGCATGAAGCCGGGAGATACACTGGTTGCCCTGACCGACATAGGATCGCAGGCCAGAAAGGTGAAGGCACTCCATGACATGGGCGAGCAGGAAACCTACACTGTGGAAACGGTGCCGAACGTTGAGGACCGTGCGCGTAAAGTGGTTACCACGGCAACGGAAGTAGTCCTTACTTGGGAAGGCAGAAAACCGGTTTCCGCATTGAGGGCAGGGATGAAGGTTTGGACCGTGGACGGCTACCGCAAATTGGCGCATGTCGTCAAGAACCGGGTGAAATCCAGAGTGTACGACCTTGAACTTGATGATGATCGGGCGCTCTTTATTGCGGACGGCTTCGCCGTAGAACCGCTGACTGCTAAAGATATAAAGGCTAATAAAAGCGCCGGAAAGGGAGGCAAATAATGTCTGTAGTGTACATTCCTTCTGACAATATGGACGTCTGGAAATCCCTGGGGACCGCCCTTGGGACTTACCTTGGGAAACGGGCGCAGGACATCCAGAAGACCCATGAAGCTAAAGAATATGCCAATGCCTGGTTCCCGAACCTCACGGGCTCCCAGCCGCAGGAGCAGAAGACCATGGCGGACTACGTGCAGATGCCGCAGGACAACACGCCCACCATCCCCCGGATTTCCGGCGGGATTCTCTCGCAGGCTCTGCAGGGGACCAATAGCGCCATGCCTGGCCTTACTGCCGGCGCCCAGCCCATCACGGGCACCACTACCTCCGGCGGAGTAGTTGGGAGCGGCCTCCTTTCCGGAAACGTTCAGAATGGGGCCCAAACGGCCACAGGAGCGGCTGCAGGAAACGGGGGTACAACTATAGCCCCTTCCCTTGCGAGCGCCGCACAGGCCTATATGGCCCAGCCAAATTTCAATTCTGCGCCCCAGGGGCAGGCGCCCGAGGGAGGGCAGGAAGGGAATGGCCTTCCTTCCGTGCCGGACCGGCAGGCTATCCGACAGAAGAACATGGCGGATAATGGCTCCGTCTACAGGGACCTGTACGTCTCCACAGTCAAGGCCGGGTACTCCCCGGAAGAAGCCAGAGCTATGACGTTGGACCGGGTGAAGCAGGATGAAGATAACGCCTACAACGCCCAGCGCTCCGATTACATTTCCAAGGTACTGAACCCCATGAAAGAACAGATTCTGAATGAGCTCATTTTCACCAAGGACAAGGACGGCAACACCGTGGTGGACACATACCACTCTTCCAAGCTACCGGGCCTCATTCCGGCCATTAACCGCTACAACGAGCTGGCGGCCAATGCAGGGGCCCAGGGGCTCGACCTGAACAGCCTCAACAGCATTTCGAAGCTGACCAAGCCTGATTATAAATATATGAACGGCCAAAACGGACACATTGTGCGCATTAACGAAGAAAACGGAGCCGTCTCCGACGCTGGGGATTTCTCTGATCCGCGCAACCAGTACGTCAGAACCCCCGCCGGATTCTGGGATGTGAGGAACAGGAAATTCATCACAGACCCTGCCACCATGAAGAAGATTGCAATCGACCAGCAGAAAGCCATTGCGCAGGAGAGGATGGTCAATTCCAACATCGCCATGAACAATTACAGGATGACCAATCCCACAGGCGGCAGTGGAGGCACCAGTGGGCTCAGCGCTCAGCAGATTTCTTCACTGCGCCAGCTTCACATGAGATGGGTGAAGGACAATCCTGACAAGGATGAATCAGAAAGCCCATGGTACAGTGCTCTTATGAGTACACTTCCTGCTATGGGCGGAGGCTCTTCCGGTACCGCTCCCAATAAAGGATATGCGGCCGATGAGGACAAAATGAGCAAAGCCATCATGGACAGTTTCTACCACAATGGCCATGATGCTACCATCAATCTCCTGCACAGCCACGGCTGGTATAACTACGACAGCTGGGTGCCGGATGACAAATAGATTAAATAGGGAAGGAGGAAATCAGTTATGTACGACCCATTCGAAGGGATAGAACCTGCTGATAATCAGGAAAACAATGCAGGAAGCGATTCCGGCCTTTATGACCCCTTTGGAGACATCCAGGCTTATAAGCCTCCGGAAGAGACATCCTTTACAGATAAGCTGAAAGCCTTCGGTCAGAAAGTCTATGAACAGGCCGACAGAACTACCACGAACATTGAAAACGCCCTTCCAAGTTACATCGGAAAGGTAGGGAAGGCGGCTCAGGCCTACGGGCAGGAGGTTTCCCAGGCGGCCACCCGTGCTTATGAAGCCAGAGCCGGAGGGGAGGAAATCAACGATGAAGACCCGACCAGCGGATACGAAGGACCTGATTATGGAGAAGCCAAGGCGGGGCTTTATGATGCTGCCGTTGGAACTCCTGCCGGTTATGTTGCCATCACTCCCTTCGTGCCGGCGCCGGTACGCGGGGCGGCTGGCCTTCTGGCGGCGCCCACCATAGTGCATGGAACCATGAACGCCTATGACCAGAATGTGGCCAAAGATGATGGCACGCCGGTGATTTCTACCGCCAAGCAGACGCTTCTGGACCCTGTCATCGATCCCATCAAAGAGGCGGTGACACAGCCCGGGAAGTACGTGCAGGAAATCGTGGACAACCCTCTCAGCGTGTGGGACAAGGTTTTCCTCCCGGCTTCCATGGTGGAAGGCGGTGCCAAGCTGGCTCCCCGCAGGGTAAAGGATGCGGTGAAGACACGGATTGATTCGGCTGCAGACAGAGTGAGAGGCATCCGGGGGGATGACCTTTCCGGCGCCGGGGAAACAGGATTCGACGACCTGGCAGGAAACGGCGAAGGAACCAAAGCGATGAGAAGTGACGTATACGACCCCTTTGGAGATGTCGAACCGGCTTCTCAGGGTAGTTCGACAGGTTTTGACGACCTTTCCAGAGCATCGGTAGATAACGCCGCATCTTATGACGCTCCTCCTGCTGACGTTTCCGCCCCCGTGTTCAATGTGGCAGGGGATGCGGACTGGGCAGGGATGAATGATTCCACCAAGGCGGCGGCCAATGAGCTGGTGACCAGATGGAACCAGGCCCACCCGGAGGCGCCTGTCACCATGACAAGCGGAAAGCGCTCCGGAGGCGGAACCTCCCATCACGATGTGGGCGAGGCCGTTGATTTCGTTTCTGATGCCTTTGAAGGCGAGGCAGGAAGGCCGCTGCGTGACGAGTTCGGCCGCATGGCCTCCGATATGGGCCTCACTCCCGTCGATGAGTACAACGGCAGCGGTAATGAGGCCTATGCCCGTGGCGAGAATTTCCACGTCACTGTCCCCAGAGACTGGCAGGGAAGCGGCCGCAGCGTGGCCGATATGGCCGATGACAGGGGCTATGGATTCGATGACGGCATGAGGGATGCCTCCGATCTGGCCGATGATACCGGCGGCATGTACGAAGAGACCGGCGATATGGCCACAGATGTGTACAACCGCTACCGGCAGGACGGCCTCACGGACGCAGAGGCGGCAGGTATGACGGGAAACATTGCCCAGGAAAGCGATTTCAATACCGGAGCCGTTTCCAGTGACGGCTCCGGCACAAGAGCCCTCATCCAGTGGGACGGCGACCGCTACGCCCGCTTTGAAAAGTGGTGCGAGGACAATGGCCGCGATCCTTCAGACTGGCGGGCCCAGGTTGACTACTCCGTGGAGGAAATGAAGACCACGGAGCCCGACGCCCTCCGCCGGATGCGCGAGAGGGGCGACGACCTCACACCCGAGGAAGCAGCCCGGATTATCCGGGAGGACTACGAGCGCCCCGACCCCGCCCAGGCCAACGACGCCCACCGGATGGACGTGGCCAGAAGGGTGTACGACCAGGGCGGCAGGCGGCAGAGCGCTTCCCTGGACGATGGAGAGGCCTCCCGCTCTTCCGGCGGCGGGGATGGCGTCATTGAGACCGGCGGCAGGGGCGGGAACCTCAATTTCGATGAGCCTGCTCCTTCCGACAGGGTGCAGGCTATGAGGGACACATCCGAACGTACTTATGAAAAATTCTCACGAGCTGCCGAAGCGTCTGCCGACAATAGAGCATTCCCCGATAAAAAACCGTCTAGAGCCCCGGGAATTGATGACCTTGATGGGATGAATGAAAAAGAAAAATTCGAACAGGCAAGAGCCGAGACGAAAGAGCTCAATGACGGAGTGGAGGACTATGCCGGGTACCGTGTGCGGGTACAGTTTGAGGGGCAGAACAAGCTGGCAGCGGATAAGGCCGTGGATGCCTTTGAGTATGGCGACAAATCTCCCAAGTCGATTTCTGAAAAGCGTGCCGCCGTTTCCAGAATGGTGAAAAACACCATCAAGGACCCAGACATGGCCATCAAGAACGAGCAGGGAGGAAAGACCTACGTCAAGACATTCTATGGGCAGGATTTCTCAGAAGTGACAGTCAAGGTAGGCACCGACGCAGAGGGGAACGGCCATATCGTAGTTACCCGCAAGGCTCCAGGGCATTATAACAGAAATCTTTTAAGAAATAGTGAACGCCCTACGCCGGATGAAATCGAAGAAATGAATAGAGCCAACATTCCCGAAGATGTTCGGCGTGAAGTGGATTCCAGAGATGTGCAGCGCATGGACACCATCCGCAGTATGCGGAATGACGTGGACTATACGGCCCATGAAGATACCGGCGTTCCCGTTACCAGGCAGGGCATTGTGGACTACGTGAACCGGCTTTTCAATGCCACCATCCGCTACGGACGCACGGAGAAGGGAGCACGGGGGCAGTTCAACACGCTTTCCCATGTCATCCGTACGCAGAATTTCGCAGAGCCCAGGGTTATCGCCCATGAACTGGGCCATTTCCTGGATGAGCGTTTCCACTTCTCTGAGGCGCCGGAGTACGCCGGAGAGCTCCTGCATCTTGTGGATGACCGCTTTGGGAAGGGCGGATATTCTGACCTGGACATGTCCGGAAGGCTGGCGGAGGGCTTCGCTGAATTCTTCCATGACTATGTGACAGACCGCGCCCAGGCTAGAAGGAATGCGCCGGAGTTCTACAACTACTTTGAAAAGAAACTGCACCAGGACCCCAAACTGACGGGGGCGACGAACAAATTGACCAAAGTCATGTACCAGTGGAACCACCAGGGCGCCGTGGCGAGGGTGAAAGGCCATATTTCCTTTGCCTCCGATTCCACCGGCTTCCAGGGGCTGAAGAACATGCTGCAGGATGGCACCTTTGGAGAAGCCGGAAAGGAGGCATGGAGCCGCCTTTATACGGAAGCCGTGGATGAGCTTCACCCGCTGGCTGACGTGGTGGCGGCTGTAGAGAAGAGAATCGGCAGAAAACTGCCCTTCTCCGCCAATCCATTCCTTAATGCCTGGGCGGCCAGAGGATGGGCAGGAAAGGCCATTACACTTCTTCAGCACGGAGATCCCGAAAGGGGAATCCCTGCGCTGAAGGATATTTTCCACTCCGTAGGGAAGAAGAACCTGAAAGATTTCTCCGCCTTCCTGGTGGCCCTCCGTGAAAAAGACATATACGACTTCAACAGCAAGCTGAAGAAGGGGGAAGAGGGCTCTGCACTGAAGGCGACCATGGACCCCATTGATGCAGGCATGACCATCCGGGAGCTGGCTAAAAAGCATCCGGAATTCGTGGAGGCGGCGAAAAATCTCTACCGCTTCCAGCAGCACCTGATTGATGAACTGGTGAACGCAGGCATGCTCTCCGCCAAAGCGGCGGCGGACATGCGGAAAAGGTGGCCGCACTACGTTCCCTTCCAGCGCATCGTGGACGGCATCGATGCGCCGAGCGTGGGCGGGAAGAAATTCGTGAACGTGGGGAACACCATCCAGAGGTTTAAAGGCTCCTCCCGGGACATCGTGGACCCCCTGGAAAGCGTCATTTCTAATACCTTCCGGGTGGTCAGCGCCATTGAGAGAAACAAGGTGGGCCAGTCTTTCGTGAAACTTTCCCGAATGAAAGGAATGGGAGATCTCTGCGAAGAGGTCAGCGGCACGCCAAAGGCCACGGACAGCACTTTCTACGTCTGGGAAGGCGGGAAGAAAAAGACCTACGCCACTTCTCCGGAGCTGCTGAAGGCACTCAAGATGACCAATAAGGAAGGTATGAGCATGCTGGTGAAGGTGCTCCGTGTTCCGGCGGGTTTCCTCAGAAGCGGAGCTACCCTGTCCCCTGAGTTCATCCTCAGGAACCCGGTGCGAGATATGATTTCCGCCTCCCTTTATTCCAAGCATGGATTCATCCCGGTGTGGGACACCATGCGTGGGCTGGCGCTCTATCTCAAGAAAGGGAAAGAGTACTGGGATTACATGAACAGCGGCGCCGCCCAGTCGGCCATGGTATCCCTTGACCGGGACTATCTCCACGGCCAGATGAGGGACCTTCTGAAAAAGAAGAGCGTCCTTTCCATGTGTGCGAACCCCATCGAAGCACTCCGGGCCTTCTCCGAGGCCACAGAAATGGCCACAAGGCTGGCGGAGTTTGACCTGGCCAAGAAGGGATATACCGGTATCGGCAACAGGCTTTTCGGGAAAGAGCGGAAGCCTCTCTCCAACGTGGAGGCAGGCATTGAAGCCCGGGACATCACTCTGGACTTCGGCCGCCACGGCAAGCGCACCCAGAGCTGGAACCAGACCGTAGCCTTTTTCAATGCGGCCATCCAGGGCACGGACAAGATGGTGAGGGAATTCAAAGAACACCCGGGGCAGATGCTGACGAAAACATTCATCGGCATTACATTACCTTCATTAGTGCTCTGGTATCTAAACAAGGATGATCCGCGCTACCAGGAACTCCCGCAGTGGCAGAAGGATATTTTCTGGGTGATTCCCGGGAAGGACACGCTGTACAAAATCCCGAAGCCCTTCGAACTGGGGATTCTCTTCGGCACCGTGCCGGAACGGATGATGCAGTACATGTATGACAAAGAGAAGGGCAGAAACGGCCCGGGCTTCAAGGGGCTGGGCAGCTCCATTTTGGAAAACCTGGCGCCAAGCATTATTCCTACCGGGTTCCTCCCGGCTGCTGAATGGATGTCAAATTATTCATTCTTCATGGACCGCAATATTGTTCCCCTTTCCCAGTCGAAACTTCCGGACCGTCAGCAGTATGGCCCATATACTTCTTACCTGGCCCGCAAGTTGGGGAATGCCTTCAACCTGTCCCCAAGGAAGATTGACAATACCATCCAGGACGTTGGCGGCAACCTGGCGGCTCTGGGTAACAGCCTTATTGACCAGGCGGCAGGACTTTCCGAAACACGCCCGGCCAAGAGGGCCAGTGAGATGCCCGGCGTGAGGGGCTTCACGGCTACGCCCTATGCTTCTTCGGACAGTGTGCAGCGGCTTCGGGACGATTTCAGCCAGCAGGAAAAGCTGTACAACGAATTCAAGATGACGAAGCAAAAGCCGGAAGGCTATGACGGCGCGAAGTACATGAAATACAAAGCCGCTATGGACGCAATGAACAACACTTACCGCGCGGAAAGAAAGATTATGGAATCTAAACAGCTCAACAGCGCCCAGAAGCGGGAGCGGATTGACCGCATTAAGATGCAGCAGACAAACATTGCCAGAAGGGCCCTGGGCCTTTCCAAGGTTTCCAATGAATAGGAGGAAGAATCATGAAGGGTGTAGACGTTTCTGAAAACAATGGCCGGGTGAACTGGTCCGACGTGGCGGCGGCTGGTTTTGAGTTCGCCATGATTCGTTTAGGCTATGGGCACGGGCACATGGATAGCCGTTTCTACGAGAATATCAACGGCGCCATTGCGGCAGGCCTGAAAGTCGGGGTATATTTCTACTCCTACGCTGTGACGCAGGAAGATGCGGACTATGAGGCCGATTTCCTGGTGCAGGCCCTGCAGGACTGCGGCCTTACTGCAGAAAAACTCCCCATGGGCGTATGGATTGACGAAGAAGACGCCGACGGCTGGAGGTCCGGCCACGGCCTTGATGTCTACGCAGACCATCAGTTAGTGACCAACATGGCCACGGCCGCGGTCAATAAGCTGTGGGATGCAGGGTTCATGCCGGCAGGCGTGTACATGAACTGCGACTGGGCAGAGCGTGTCATTGACATGGACCAGACCGGAGGCGCCGGCCTTTGGCTTGCCCAGCCGGGGGCGTCCTATCCGGACCATGACTGCATGCTGTGGCAGTACACTTTCACGGAAAACATCAATGGCCACGAGTTCGATGCCAACATGGTGATGGGAGGTTTTGACAATGTTTAAGCTAATTGGCGACAGCATCAACATCACTAGAGGAGATACTGGCATGCTCCAGCTGGAACCCGCCCTTGACGGGAAACCCATGGAGAAAGGCACCTATACTGCGGTGCTCTCCGTGAAGGCCGACATGGATGATGAGGCCTACCTTCTGCAGAAGCAGGCTGACGATAACGGCCGTTTCTTCTTCTCACATGACGACACCAAGGACATTCCGGCCGGCACTTATGTCTATGACATTGAAATCCGGAGCGGCGAACAGGTGCATACAATCGGCGCCTCTAAGTTCATCGTGAAGGGAGACGTGACCAGAGATGACTGAGAAAACTTTTTCTATGGCCACCATGAAGGTGAAACTGGCATCGAAGCAGACACTATCCGCAAAGCTGAAGGCCGACGCCAGAATGACGGTGGAGATGGATCTCCTGCTCAAGGGGGATAAAGGGGACAAGGGGGACAAAGGAGACAGGGGAGAAATCATCTCCTCTGCGTACTGCAACCCGGACGGCACCATGGTGCTTGAAATGGATTCGGGGCGGAGGATTTCCACAGGCCTTCATCCCCTGCAGGACTGCATGGGATACGCTGAAAGTGCAAAAGAAAGCGCCGATGCTGCGGCGTCTTCCCAGTCTGCGGCAGCGGGGAGTGAAAGCGCGGCGGCCTCCAGCGCGGCGGCCGCCGCCTCTTCCGCTTCGGCGGCCAAGACGAGCGAGACGAATGCCAAGGCAAGCGAGGCCAACGCGGCAGGAAGCAAAAGCGCCGCCGCATCATCCGCCGCCTCCGCGGCATCCTCCGCATCCGCGGCGGCCTCTTCGCAGGTGGCGGCGAAAGCATCTGAAACCAATGCAAAGGCAAGTGAAACGAATGCGGCCAAGTCGGCCAGCGCCGCGGCGGCCTCCGCAAGGACACAACAGGCGGACTGGAGCGAAACCGACAATACTCTGCAGAGCTATATCCAAAGGAAACCCACGAATCTGCTGACCACCAACACCACGCAGACCATTACAGCGGATAAGACATTCACCGGAGCGGTAACCATGGCCGCGGCCAACGCCACATCTCTCGCCGTCACGGGCTCCACGTCCGTCCCCACTGCCAATGCCGATAACAACTCCAAAACCGTTGCGAATACAGCCTTTGTGAAAACTGCCATCGCAAATCTAGTGAATGGCGCTCCTTCTCAGCTTGACACATTGCAGGAACTTTCTGCTGCGCTGGGCAATGACGCAAACTTCTCCGCCACCGTGGCAAAGCAAATCGGCGAGAAAGTCAGCAAGAATGGAGATACCATCAAAGGGCCCATTCTCTACGACAAGACGCCGAATGATGGTGCGGAGCTGATTAATAAGGACTATGTTGATAGCGCCATCAAGGCGCTCCGAGCCGAAATGAAAACGGCCATGCTTGCCATGTTCCCTGTGGGCTCTATCATCGAATCTACCAACAGTGCAAACCCCTCCACCTATATCGGCGGCACATGGGAACAGTTACCCGGCGGCTACACCACGGTCTCGGCAGGGACTTACTCCGAAACCCACAACGTCAACGGCAAAGATGTAAAGGACACCTACGTGTTCACGGCAGGCAAGACCACGTACACCGTCAATGGCACACAGACAAGCGGCGAGGCAAAGCATCAAATCACCGAAGGGGAAATGACACAGCATGGGCACCTTGTGCGCACCTGGAATAAAGTGAATAGTGGAAGCCCTAAAGTGTTCAACACATCTTGGGTCGATTACCCAAACTCATCGTATTATCAAGTTAGCGGTTCTTGGGGTACTTATGACAAACAGGCTCCTCAGTCAGGCATGGGCGACCCGGCAGGTACAACCGCCCCGTTTGGAGGTAACCAGCCACATAACAGTATCCAACCTGTGTACGGAGTCTATAAGTTTAGACGTATTACTTAGTGCGTCTGAATCTGTATATCCCGTAAGATGGTTGAATAGTATTGTGAGGCTTGTCACCGGCCATTGCACGGATAAAAGTGGAATTTACATAGGTGACGGTTCCATCAGTATAAGATCGTCCATATTTTCTGTCAGTAAATGTTCCTGGCACGGAAGTAGACGCAGAAGTTTTGTTATAAACACTTTGCGGAACGGCTCCTGCTGGCAGCCATCCGGAAGGAGTTGTTGCAACCAGATAATTGAGCGATGCACTTTCCCCTTCGGTCAAAAGTCAAGCCCTCCATGGTGGCAAAAGTTGGCAGAAGAGTACAAAATTTGTACTCTCCATGTCACATGTCACTCACAAGTCAAGCACATGTGAACGCCAACACCGCCGCTTGTTTCCCGTCAGCTTGTACACCGTTCCGTAGCCGTTTGGGAGTTTCATCGTTTTCATTTCCTTTCTATTCTTGAATGTAGGAGGCTAAAGAATGCCTGATTTCAAATTATCCGATGCGGCCAAGAGCTGGATTATCCCCATCCTCCTCACGGCTTTTCCACTGTCTCTCTACTTCACGGGGCGATACTTCTATGAGAAATACCAGGATGAGAAGCCGAAGGTGATGACCACGGAGGAATTGCATGATCCGGCCAAGGTGGCCAAAGAGATCCACGTCACCTCTCCGGCTGCACAGACCATCGTGAGAGAAATAGAGCGCAGCGGCTCAACCACTCCGCAGATTTCCTACTACGTAACGGCACCTACCGTGGAGAAGGGGGTCGAGACTGTGGCAAAGCAGATAGAGGAAAAATCTCCGGAGGCTCCCGCAGGCGTACTGCAGAAATCTGACCGCACTATCGTCACGCCGAATGCGGATAAGCAGAAGGTTGATGTGTATAAAATAACGCTCCGCAAGGCCCACAAGGTCAAGGCCGGCATGACCTACGTCAACGATAAAGCCTACCTCTCTGCAGGCTACCAGGCGGGAAGATGGGAAGGGATTGCACACTTTAACGGAAACGGCTTCCAGGGCGTATCGGTTATGTATACGCTGAAAGAATGGTGACAATGTGGTTAGACGACGGCTGCCGAAATCCCAAAGACTGCATCAACGTTGAGGACGAGGAAAAAAGGAAAATTAGGGTAAAGACCCGCCAGCGCAATCTGTGGATTGCTGTTTCCGGCGGGCTTTTGTATGCATGGATTAAAAAATAGGAGGGGCATATGCCAGCATCTAAGACTTATGAAGAATTTGTCAACAAGTTCAAATCAAAGAAGACTACAGATGATTGTTATACACCGGACGTGATTTACAAGGTAGTGAAGGACTGGGCAATCAAGGAAATGGATTGGGGGGGGACGTACGGTAGTTCGTCCATTTTGGCCGGGCGGCGATTATGAAAATTTCGACTATCCGACGGGTTGCGTGGTTATCGATAATCCACCGTTCTCCATACTGTCAAAAATCGTTAAATTTTACGAAGATCGCAGGATTGACTATTTCCTCTTCGCTCCAAGCCTCACGTGCTTTAGCTCCCAAAAAGCGCATAGTCATATCTGTGTCGGCGCAGAGATTACCTACGACAACGGTGCCAAAGTAAATACTAGTTTTTTATCATCAACAGGACCGCTGATCCGAAGTGCACCGGCCCTGTACCGCAGGCTTAATGAAGCGAATGCCGCAAATATCAAGGCCAGGAAAAAGCCGCCACATCCGGTGTACACATATCCAGACAACGTGCTGACATCTAGCTCTGTGGCGCTGCTTTCGCACTACGGGGTTGACTACAGCGAAGACATTGGCGTATTTGTCCGTGCTATGGACGCACAGCGCGAAGCAGGGAAAGCAATTTTCGGCGGTGGCTACATTGTACCAGCAGAGGCGGCCCGCAAGGCACAGGAGGCGGCCCGCAAGGCACAGAAAGAAAGGGCACACTTCTGGGTACTTTCGATACGCGAGCTTGCTATGATAAAAGCGGCAGAGGAAGCCGCGAAGCAATAAAAAGTGGTAATGAGTTACCAAAAAGCCGCTTCCCTTTAATGGGAGGCGGCTCTTTTCTTTTGACGGCATGACGGCAAAAATACGGCAAAAGTTTCAGCCAATTCCAGCGCATTTCAGCGGTTCATGAAATTATGGCCATGATGGGGAATATCCGATAGACACTGCTTTAGCGACTTTCGGCCTATTATGCTCGCACACGGTAAGGATTTATGCTATAATTATCGCAAGTTCAATGCAGAAGTCTGCTCGCTTTGGCTTTTGGAAGGATAGTTTCACAGGAGAATATGAAGAGGCCGGACGGGAAGAATGGATGCAATATAAAAAAGGGAGGAACAGTAGAATGGCAGGAAGTCAATGGAAGAAGATTCTGGTAGCAGGTTTATGCGGCCTTATGGCAGCAGGTGTTTTGGCAGGCTGCGGCGGTGGAAGCGGAAGCAGCAGCTCCGGCGGTAAAATGAAGGTGGGCATTGTCCAGATTGTGCAGCACCCGGCGCTGGATGAGTCGAATAAAGGGTTTGTGGATGCTTTGAATGAAGCGGGGCTGAAGGATAAGGTGGAAATCGATGAGCAGAATGCCCAGGGGGACCAGTCCAATCTGAAGGCTATTGCCAACCGCTATGTGTCCGGCAATTACAAGCTCATCGGTGCTATTTCTACACCGGCGGCCCAGGCGATGGCCAATGCTACCGATAAGATTCCCATTATCTGCACTGCTATTTCCGATTTTGAAAATGCAAAGCTCATGAAGTCGGAGAAGGCACCGGACAGCAACGTAACCGGCACCAATGACCGGGGACCGGTAGATAAGCAGGTGAAGCTGATTAAGGAAATTCAGCCCAATGTCAAGAAAATCGGTATTATTTATAATTCCAGTGAAATCAATTCGGTGGTGCAGGCTAAGCATCTGAAGGAAAACTGCCAGCCCCTGGGCATTGATGTGGTGGAACTGACAGTGAATTCTGTGAATGATGTGCAGCAGGTAGCGGAAGGCTTCCTGGGCGGTAAGGTAGATGCAATTTACGTACCTACCGATAATATTATCGCTTCTTCTATTCCTACTCTGATGGCTGTAGCCAACAGGGAGAAGATTCCCGTATACGGCGCAGAAGTGGGTCATGTAAAGAACGGCGTGCTGGCTTCCGAGTCCATCAGCTTCTATGATATTGGACACCGGGCAGGCCAGATGGCTGCGGAAATTCTGAAGGGAAATAAGACGGTAAAAGATTTCCCTGTGGAAGGGGCAGACAAGACGAAGCTTTACATCAATAAGAGTGAAATGGAAACATTGGGTATCCAGATTCCAAAGGAAGTTCTTGACAGGGCAGAAATGATCTGACGTTTTACAGGAAAAGACAAAGAGTAACTTCCGATTTCCACGGAGGTTACTCTTTATCTATGGTTTTAAAATTTTAGGGAAAGGGTTAGTGTTGTGGCTTCAAAACTGAAACAGCTCTGGTGGTTAATGCTTATTTTTGCGGTGTGTAATGTAGTGATGGCCGTGATGTTGTACCAGTCTTCATCGCCGGAACCGGTCAATGAAGATGTGGTGCCTATTGCGGCGAAGAATGTGTATTCCATCGGCATTCTGCAGTCCGATGATCTGGCAGAACAGAATAAAATGACCGCCGGTGTGCTGGCAGCGCTGGAAGCTGAGGGATACAGCAAGGGCGGCAGAGCCAAAATCGACATTGTGCAGGCCAAGGGCAATGACAAGAAACTGGAAGCTTCAGCAAAGAAGTTTGCCCGGGACAAAAAGGACTTAATTATCGCTATCGGCACCGATTCCGCCAAAGCAGCTGTCAAAGCGACGAAAAACATTCCCATTGTGGGAGTGGGGGTCATGAATTTTAAGAAGGATAAAGATTTCGCAGGACATCGAAATCTTACCGGCATCATGGATAATCCGGCTATCCTGACCCAGATTCGCATGGCCAGCCGCTGCATGTCTGTGAAAAAGCTGGGCATCCTCTATAATCCCGGCGATACAGCTGCCTCTCTGCAGGTAGAAATCCTCCGAGAAGTAGCTGCCCAGAAAGGGATATCCCTCTATGAGGTAGCCTATCAGCCCGACAAGGCGGCAGAACCCCAGATTCAGAAACTGGTGGGTCATATTACGGCCCTCTATGTGCCGGAAGACACGGACCTCCTTACCCATTTTGATGACATCGTAAAGGTGATGAATGGCGCCAATATTCCTATCATTGGAGAACAGTCTGAAATGGTACGGCGGGGCGCTCTCATTTCCGTATCTCCCAGCTACTACCGCATGGGATTCTCCGGCGGCCGCATGGCAGCCAGTCTGCTGAAGGGGGATTTGATTCCCGAAGATATTCCCATCATGCGTCAGCAGGATCCGGATATCGTCATCAATATGAAGCAGGTGAATGCTTTGAATATTCCGCTGCCTGGAGACCTGTGGCAGCGTTCCAGAAAGCTGTACCTCTATGATGGACAGCCTGCAAGACCCTGATTAGGATTTGTATTCAGTTAACCTTATAAAGGAAGGAAATCAAATGGCAGATTTAGCAGTTTCCACCATTGCCCAGGGACTGATGTGGTCCATCCTGGCCATTGGCGTATTTCTATCGTTCCGCGTACTTGATGTACCGGATATGACCTGCGAAGGCAGCTTCCCCCTGGGTGGTGCTATTGCGGCTTCTCTTATTGCTTCCGGCGCCTCTCCATGGGCAGCCATTGCAGCCGGTGCGGCAGGAGGCCTCATTGCAGGCACGGTCACCGGCATCCTTTATACGAAATTAAAGATTCCCGCCATTCTGGCCGGCATCCTTACCATGATTGCCCTTTACTCCATTAACCTTCACATTATGGGAAAGGCCAATATTTCTCTTCTGCGGGTGGATACCGTATTTTCCACCACCGCCAGTCTGCTCCATGTGAGCCAGTCCACGGCAGCCTTCATTGTGCCGGCAGTCCTTATGATTATTATTTCCGCACTTATTTACTGGTTCTTTGGTACGGAACTGGGAATGTGCATCCGCGCTACCGGCTATAATCCTCAGATGGTACGGGCCCAGGGTGTGAACACGGACACCATGATTATTATGGGCCTCTTTATTTCCAATGCCCTCATTGGCCTCTGCGGCGCTGTGGTAGCACAGAACAATGGCTTTGCCGATGTAGGTATGGGCATCGGTACCATCGTTATCGGCCTGGCTTCCGTCATCATTGGTGAAGTCATTCTTGGCGTGGACAGCTTCTCCGGCTCTCTCCTTGCTGTGGTGGTGGGTTCCATTATCTACCGCGTGGTCATTGCAGTGGTGCTCTATCTGGGCATGCCGCCGAATGATCTGAAACTGTTCACCGCTATTCTTGTCATGCTTGCCCTGGCTGCACCTATGATTAAGGGCAAAGTCAATATAGGAAAGGCAGGCTGATTATGCTTAAAGTTACAGATATCAGCAAAACATTCTTCAAGGGAACCACCAATGAAAAGAAAGCGCTTAGCCATTTGTCCCTCACTCTGAACGACGGCGATTTCTGCACTGTCATCGGCAGCAACGGCGCAGGCAAGAGTACCCTTCTGAACTCTATTGCCGGAGCCTATATTCCGGACAGCGGCACTATTGAAATCAATGGCAATGATGTGACTAAGGTAAGCGAATATAAAAGAGCCAAGTACATCGGCCGGGTTTTCCAGGATCCATTGAAAGGTACAGCCGCCGGCATGCAGGTGGAAGAAAACCTGATTATCGCTTCCCGAAGAGGGGAGAGCCGCCGGCTTCGCTGGGCTTTTTCCTCCGGTGACCATGAAAAATTCCGGGACATGGTAGCCCGTTTGGGCCTTGGCCTGGAAGATCGTCTCTCCACCAGAATCGGACTCCTTTCCGGCGGCCAGCGGCAGGCACTGACCCTCCTTATGGCCACTCTGAAAAAGCCGGACATCCTTCTTCTGGATGAACCTACCGCAGCCCTGGATCCGAAGACTGCAGGCAAAGTGTTGAAAATTACTGATGAAATCGTACACGAACAGCACCTTACTACCCTGATGATTACCCACAACATGAGGGATGCCCTGAAATACGGCAACCGCCTCATCATGATGAACAGCGGCACCATTATTGCCGATTACAGTCCTGAAGAAAAACAGAAACTTACTATCGATGATCTGCTGAAGAAATTTGAAGAAACCTCCGGCGCCATGAGCGATAGAGTTCTTCTTGGATAAACGTCTTGCAATCTATAGTCTGTTCATGTATAATTACACGTGGTTGAACTGTACCCCAGTTTATCGCAACTCCGGCGTAGACCTGGATACAGCAATTTATATTTTTATAGGAGGCTATTATGTTAACAGCTGAAGCAAAAAAAGAAATCATTGACACCTATGCAGTCCACGAAGGCGACACCGGATCTCCGGAAGTACAGATTGCTATCCTCTCCAAGAGAATCGCTCTCCTTACCGAACATCTGAAATCCCACAAGAAAGACCATCATTCCCGCCGCGGCCTGCTGAAAATGGTTGGCCAGCGCAGAAACATGCTGGACTATCTCCGTCGCAAAGACATCGAACGCTACAGAGCTCTCGGTGCAAAACTGGGCCTGCGTCTGAAATAAGATTTCAAAGAAAGAGACTACCGAAAGGTAGTCTTTTTTAGTGAAAAGAGGACCGAAAGATATTCACAGAAAGTGGCTGTATGGCAACAGACAGGCTGCCAGGAGAGGGAAGGGGGATGAAGTATACAGCTTTCTTCCTCTGGAAGACGACTATCCTGCAGCACTGTGGCGTAAGGCTGTTATTCGAGTATAGACTGCACACCATGTGGCCATCTTAATGCCCGACGGTGGTGCCGCAGGCAGTGGATAACAGCAGGCTTTTTGCAGGAAAGATGGCGCCCCATGAAGTCTGGGATAGCTCATTTTCAGAGTAAATTTGTTACATGGATTCAATAAAAAGATCCCCACCCTTTGTAAAAAAAGGCGGGGATTTTTTTATTGAGCCCGATTTCATCACGACCGGCAGCACGAAAAGCCTGAAAGAGCTAGGTCCGACGGATAGAAGACAGATGCGCCAATCTTCCACCGCTCCATCATGATGATGGCCTCTTTCAGGCATTTCGCTTGTAGAACCTCAGAATGAACCGAGGCGCTTAATCAGGTAATGCAGGTCTCACTCATAACGCATCGAACGGACCGAAGCCCGGAGCTCTTATGGTTTCATCCATGCGAGATGGCTTGCAGCCGGACCAGGAACCGGGTATTTTTTCGTGGCCACTCCCCGGACCTTGTCCAAGCTCTCATCTATGCTTATTATACTATATAAAATTCAATAATAGAATAGTATGATAAACAAATATGTTTGCCTATTTCGCAATTAAATATGAATAGATGTAATGAAATAGAGGATACAGGCTTTCTGCAGGAAGAATACCATAGGCGAAAGATAAAATTTCTAGGGAAGCGCTGACTAAATCGTTGTCTGATTTTATTCTTGAATTTTTATGCAATGCAAGGAATGGGGCGACGCGAATAGCGAGCTATTTAAGGAGCCCCATGACGAAGCAGTGCATAAAAATTCTTGTAAAAGCAGACTCTGCGAATTAATCAGTGCTTCCCTGGACATGTAACTTTCTGAAAAAGTTCCCTGACTGCCGGTACAGATATTTCTATGATGGATGAAATGGAACGGCACAAAACCATCCACGAATACCACGCCCGCCTATCCGGCCCCTTTCTTCCAAGATCAAAGACCTCTATAAAGCAGGGATGGCAGGTACTTGTAAAGGTAAGCGGGGAAATGCCTGTCCGTCATTTTCCTGCTTTTTGTACTCACCGGCCAGATGGACTTTTTCATCTGATGACGCAACATTCCTATTCACTTTGCCATAACTATCCTGTATAATAAGAAAATACGTGAAAAAGGATTTATTGATTACAGGAGGAAAAGGAATGTTCAAGACATTTCAGATGGAACTGGCCGGTCGTCCGCTTATAATTGAGACCGGCAAGATGGCAAAGCAGGCCAATGGTGCCGTACTGGTGAGATACGGTGATACGGTGGTGCTGGTGGCTACCACTGCCAGCAAGGAACCGAGGGAGGGAACTGATTTCTTCCCCCTGACCGTGGATTATGAAGAAAAGATGTATGCCGTAGGCAAGATGCCCGGAGGATTCCTGCGTCGTGAAGGCCGTCCGGGAAATTCCGCCATTCTGAATGCCCGTCTGATTGACCGTCCTATCCGTCCGCTTTTTGATAAACGCTGCCGCAACGATGTGCATGTGGTGGCTACGGTGCTGTCTGTGGACTACGACAATGCGCCGGAGCTGTGCGGCATGCTGGGGGCTTCTGCTTCCATCGGTATTTCCGATATTCCCTGGGATGGCCCCATTGCCGGTGTCCGTATCGGCAGGGTAGATGGAAAATATGTGGTGAACCCCACCCAGGAACAGCTGGCAGAGTCTTCCATGAATATTACCGTAGCCGGTTCTGAAGAAGCTATCATGATGGTAGAAGGCGGCGCTAATGAAGCTCCGGAAGAAGAAGTGCTGGATGCCATCATGTTCGGCCATGAAACCATTAAGGAACTGTGCCGTTTCCAGAAGAAGATCATTGAAGAAGTGGGCAAGCCGAAGCGCACCATGGTGTTCCCGGAAGTTCCAGAAGAAATCGACGAAGCTGTGGCTGCTTATGCCACTGAAGACCTGAAGAAGGCTATTTTCGATGCAGATAAGCTGAGAAGAGATGGAAATATTGATGCAGTGAAGAAGGCTGCCAAGGAACATTTTGCCGACATTTATCCGGAAAATGGCGCCGATGTGGCAGAAAGCCTTGATCATCTTACCAAGCAGATTGTCCGTGATTCCATTTCCAATGAAGGCATTCGTCCGGACGGCAGAAAGCTGACAGAAATCCGCCCCATTACCTGTGAGGTGGGACTGCTTCCCCGGGTTCACGGCAGCGCTCTTTTCACCCGTGGCCAGACCCAGGCTCTTTCCATTACCACCCTGGCTCCCATGTCTGAAACCCAGATTATCGATGACCTGACTCCGATTACGGAAAAACGGTACATCCATCAGTACAATTTCCCCTCCTACTGCGTAGGTGAAACAAAGGGTTCCCGCGGACCGGGACGCCGTGAAATCGGTCATGGCGCTCTGGCAGAAAGGGCTCTCCGTCCGGTGATTCCGTCGGTGGAAGAATTCCCCTATGCCATCCGCGTAGTTTCTGAAATTCTGGAATCCAACGGTTCCTCTTCCCAGGCTTCTGTATGCGGCAGCAGCATGTCTCTTATGAATGCAGGCGTTCCCATTAAGGCTCCGGTCGCAGGCATTGCTATGGGCCTCATCGAAAACGGCGGCAAGTTCAGCATCCTGTCCGATATCCAGGGCATGGAAGATGCGCTGGGTGATATGGACTTCAAGGTGGCCGGCACAGCCAAGGGCGTCACTGCCATCCAGATGGATATCAAGGTACATGGTCTGTCCCGTGACATTCTGCTGGCAGCCCTGAAGCAGGCTCACGAAGGCCGTCTCTTCATCCTGGGCAAGATTGCAGCATGCATTGATAAGCCGGCAGACCATCTGTCCCCCTATGCACCGAAGATCATTGCCATTACCATTCCGGTGGAAAAAATCCGTGATGTCATCGGTGCCGGCGGCAAGACCATCAATAAGATCCAGGATGAAACCGGTGCCAAGCTGGATGTGGAAGAAGACGGACATGTGTATATTTCTTCCACCGACGAAGCCGCAGCAGAACAGGCCAAAAAGATGGTGGAAGGCCTCACCCATGAGGTGAAGGCCGGCGAGACCTATCTGGGCCGGGTTACCCGTCTCATGAAGTTCGGCGCATTTGTGGAAATCCTGCCGGGTAAGGAAGGTCTGGTTCATGTATCCCAGCTGGCTCTCCAGCGGGTGGAAAAACCGGAAGACATTGTTCATGTAGGCGATGAAATCATGGTGAAGGTCACTGAAATCGATGACAAGGGCCGCATCAACCTGTCCCGCAAGGCTCTCCTTCTGGAAAAGAAGAACAAATGAGAAGCCGGGGATTTGAAGTCGTTTCTTCCTGGAAAACGGAAGGTATCCGTATTCCCGTAAGGAAAACAGCTTCCAGTGCAGGTTACGACATAGAAAGCGGAAGGGATATGGATATTCTGCCGGGCAAAGTCACCCTTATCCCCACAGGCCTTAAGGCCTATATGGGAGAAGATGAGTATCTGGCCATTTATATCCGTTCCAGCATGGCCATCAAACATGGCCTTATCCTGATAAACAGTACCGGTATTATCGACGCCGACTACTATAATAATGAGGATAATGAAGGCCACATTATGGTGGCAGTATATAATACCACTTCCCAGCCTTTCCATATTTCCAAAGGCGACCGGGTGGCCCAGGGTATTTTCACCAGGTACCTGAAGGCTGACGGCGATGAAGCCAAAGGCCTCAGGACCGGCGGTGTGGGAAGCACAGGAAAATAACTATCATTCCAGCGGCGGACAGGTTCCGCCGCTTTTCCCTTGAAGGAGGTTCCTATGAGCGTTGAAAAAGAAAAAATGGTGAGCCGTGAGGAAATCTATGACGGCCAGATTGTCCATCTGTTTAAGGACCAGGTGGAACTGGCAGGCAGAAAGGCAGTGCGGGAAGTGATTCTTCACTGCGGCGCCGCTGCCATCATTCCTGTCACCGCCGACGGTAAGGTCCTTTTTGTGAAGCAGTACCGCTATCCGGTAGGTGAGGCGCTCCTTGAAATCCCCGCAGGGAAAATGGATCCCGGCGAAACACCGGATGCCTGCGCTGCCAGGGAGCTGGAAGAAGAAACGGGCTATCGGGGCACCTTGAAGAAGCTGGGATATGTGTACACTACGCCGGGCTTCTGCAACGAAACCATCCATCTCTACCTGGCTACGGATCTGGTACACACGGCCCAGCATCTGGACGAAGGAGAATTCCTTGATGTCCTTCCTATCCCGCTGGATGAAGTGTGGGATATGATCCGGAAGGGGCATATTTACGATGCCAAAACGCTCTCGGCCTTTGCCATTGCCAGGGATGCTTTGAAATAAGAGTGAACGAAGGGGCTGTGAAAAAATGTAAATCATTTCTTCACAGCCCCTTCGTTTTAGATTTGCAGAAAAGGGGCGTGAGAGGAAGGAACATTCTTTTTCCAGTATCCTTGGCTTCTGGCCCACCCTCTGGCCTGGTATCTGCATCTATGATGCACTTACGTTTTTCTGCCTCATGGGTCCCATCTACTTTTATTCCTGCTATAATATAACAAAAGAAATGATTTTTTCATGAAGGAGGAGCTTTATGAGGAAAATTGCTTTCTATGGCAAGGGCGGTATAGGGAAGTCTACCACCGCTTCCAATGTATCCGCAGCGTTAAGTCTCATGGGGAAGCGGGTGTGCCAGATCGGCTGTGACCCGAAGAATGATTCTACGAGGCTTTTGCTGGGGCATATCTGCCAGTCCACGGTACTGGATATCCTGCGGACCAGGGATACCGGGGATATCCGAAGGGAAGATATTATCCACACCGGGTTTAACGGAATTACCTGCGTGGAGGCAGGGGGACCGGAGCCCGGTGTGGGCTGTGCAGGCCGGGGAATTATTGTGGCTCTGGAGCTTCTGGACCGGATGAAGGCGCTGCCGGAAAGCGATGTCATTCTTTACGACGTGCTGGGAGATGTGGTCTGTGGCGGCTTTGCCATGCCTATCAGGGAAGGGTATGCCGAGGAAATCTATATCGTCTCTTCCGGGGAGCTCATGTCCCTCTACGCTGCCAATAATATTGCCAAGGGTATCGCCCGGTTTGCGTCCAGAGGAAAGGTACGGCTGGCGGGGATTATAGGAAACAGCCGGAATGTGCCGGGGGAGAAGGAACTGCTCCTGGCCTTTGCAGAAAGGCTCCACACTCATCTGGCCGCCTTTATTCCCCGGGATAAGACGGTGAACCTGGCGGAAAATCACCGGCAGACGGTACTGCAGTATGCTCCTGATTCTCCCCAGGCTGAGGTGTACAGGAAACTGGCGGGAACCATTCTTTCCAATGAGGAAGGCACGGTTCCCAAGCCCATGAGTTTTGATGAAATGGAAGAGCTGGTGGCCCGTTATGGCAATGAAGACTAAATGGCTTCTTTCGTCGGACTGCCCGTCCAGCTGCACCATGACCGGCGTGTGGCGGGCGGTGGCCTATGACCAGGGCTGCGTAGTCATATTTCACAGCCCTGCCGGATGCGCCCATGTGGCCTCCACCATGGATTTGGGAAATCATTACCGCATTACGGCTGATGGTTGTCCGGAAAAGGGGGACCCGGTGCCTCTCATTTCCTCTAATCTTCGAGAAAAGGACAGCATTTTCGGCGGCATCGAAAGGCTTCATGAATGCATTGCCTATGCGGTGAAGACCTGCCATCCCGAATGCCTGGTCATTGCCTCTTCCTGTGTGGCCGGTGTTATTGGCGACGATGTGGATGAGGAAGCCCGGGAGGCAGAGGAGACCTATGGCATTCCGGTGCTGCCCATGGCTTTTTCCGGCTTTCTAGGCGGTGAATATTCCGATGGCTATTATAAAACCATGGATGCCATTATGCGCCGGTTTTTCAAAAAGCAGGACCATAAAAAAGGAAAGGTCCTCCTCCTGGGAGACCAGATGGGTCCCGAGGGGCAGTATGCCCGGGAGGTGAAACGGCTTCTTTCTTTCTTCGGTCTCACCGTGGATTTCCAGTTTCCCGGCTATGTTCCTTTTTCAAAGTGGAGCCAGGTGACGGAGGCATCCCTGTCTGTCCTTCTTGGCACGGCGGGGCAGCCGGAGGGAATGAAGGAGAGAGCCCTCTGGCTGGAAAGGGAATTTGGCATTCCCTTTTTGGGAGATTGCTACCCTCTGGGACTGGAGGGCACCTGGTCATGGATCAGGCAGCTTGCTGATTTCATGAAGGAAAAAGAAAAAGGGGAGGCCCTTATCAGGGAGGAAATGGAAAGGGTGGAGAAGCGGGTGGCTGGCTTTCTGCCAGTAACAAAAGGGAAGAAGGCATTCATTGCCATTGGCCGGGGGCGGCGCTGGTACCATCCGTCAGGCACCATCCAGTCCCTCCAAAGGCTTCACATGGAGCCTGCAGGAGTCATGTTCTTTTCCAATCTTACAGAAGAAGATATGGCGGCAGACAGGGAGGAAATTTCCGCTCTGGGTGATATTCCAGTCTATCATGAGGAGGAAGGGCAGAAGGCTATGGAGACGGCGGATGTTCTTCTCACCACCAATGAAATATACGACTCTTCCCTTCGGCAGCTTTTCATCCCCATGGTTCCCCTGGCAGGGACGGAGGGGGAGCTGGCGTTTCTTACCTCCTTGTACCGACTGCTTTGCCGTCATGGAAGGAAGGGAGGCATGACCTATGTCAAAATGTGAATTTGAATTATCCTGCCATCATAATGATACCTGCGGCCTCACAGGCTCCGCTGCCTTTTTTGCATCCATTCCCGGAAGTTTTGTTCTCATAAACGGGCCGCTATGGTGTTATTTCTATGCCATGAAATATATCGATGATGAAAACAGCCGGGCTGCCCGCTGCATTTCTTGTACCGGCACGGCTCCATCGTCTCTGGTATACGGCACGGAAAAAGACATCCTTCGGGGCCTGTCTCGTATTCAAAGTCAGGGGTCGGCAGAGCGGGTCTTTCTGGAAAGCAACTGCAGCACCGGCCTCATTGGCGATGATGTAAAGGGCATTGCGGAAGAGTTTGGCGGTCCCTGGCCGGTATATACCATGGACAGCGGCGGATTAAAAGGCTCCTTTGAGAAGGGGTTCGCCCGGGCTTTCCTTCGGGTGGTGGAGGAAATGAAGGAAGGAAGCACCATTCCTGCTTCCGTGAATGTGCTGGGCCTTTCAGAAGTGTATCTGAAGGGCAGGGAAGAGGGAAATGAAATCCGGCGCATCCTAAAGGGCTGCGGCATCAGGGTCATTTCCACGCCCGGCTGTGAAAGCAGCTGGCATGAAATCATGGAAGCTCCGAAGGCCTCTTTCAACCTGGTAGTGCGGAATGAGCTGGGGCTTCCGGCGGCCAGGGAAATGGAAAAGCGCTTCCACATTCCCTATGCTTCCGTAGGTCTTCCCTATGGCTTTGAAGGCAGCAGGAAATGGGTGGAAAAGGTACTATCCCTCCTGTCCTTCGGGAAGGCTGAGCCTTTTCTGGACCAGGAAAAAGAAAGAGCCCAGGCAGTCCTTCGGAAGGGAAACGGTCTGGAATCTCTCTGGGGATCCCTGTGGTTTGATGAGGTGCTGGTGGCGGCGCCGCCGTCCGAGGCCCTGGGCATAGCAGAGGCTCTGCGCAGCGAATGGATAGATACGGCCAGGCTTACGGTGCACCTCCTTTCACCTGCGGATCGGACCTGTCCTTTGGCTGATGAAGTCCGGCTTGTGACGGAAGATGATGAGGATATCAGGAGGGATTACGAAAACTGGAAGGACGGCCTTGTCCTCTCCAGCAGTCACGAAACGACAAGATTGGAAAGGCTTCATAAACCTTTCGTTTCCTGCCATATTGCCCGTCCCTCCTACGATGAATGCTCCTTTTCCGACCTTCCCTACTGCGGTTTTCGAGGCGCCGCCCTGCTCTATGAAAAAATATGGAACGCCCGCCTTCGGCAGATCCGGTATGGGAAACATATAAAATAAACATAGGAAATGTAAAGCACTGATAATTATGGCCTTTGAATTTATCAGTGCTTTTTTAATGCAGGAAAATTATAAGCTACAGGTGAATCAGAGATTTATTAAATAAATCAGAATCATTGCCTTTAAAAATGTAGCGAAAATAGTATAATATATAAAGTAAATTAATAAAAATCATGGAAATTATGAAAAGGACAGGAGATGGGCGAGAAAATTTGGGAAAGGAATGGCTGGCGGACTGGGAAACTAGTGTGTTGATATACTAGCGCTGGTCAGAGTCACTATCGGCATGCAGCGGGATTTCTTGCCTGCGGCGCAGAATGACCATTGGCAAGAAGGCAATCCTGTCATGCCAGCTTTATACTCATCACCGGTCAGGGGAATACTACACCCTAAACATTCCAAACCTTCTGAACCCTGTGAACACTCACGCCAAAGGCGTGTCCTGAAGTCTCTAAGGAAAGAGGTATGTATGGACGATATTAAGATTATTTATATGACGAACCATGACAGAAGATATGCTGCCATTAAGAAGGCCTGTGACGGACTGCAGGAAGAAGGGAAGATTTCAGACCTCTGCATTCCGGTTTTCCTAGAACGCACCAGCGACTGGGACCGATCCTGGGAAAGGAAAATGAAAGGCGCTTCTCTGGTTATGATCCATCTGATGAAGAATGGACTGAAATCCCGTTTCTGGAAGGACTGCAGGAATTTTCTGGATATCTCCGGCATTCCTTACTTTGTAGATGCCGTGGATGGGGATACCGCGGAGCACAGTGGTTCTCTTTCCGATGACATGATGAAGCGGTTCCGCGAATACTGTCTCTATGGGGGCATGGAAAATTTCAGAAATCTCTGGCTCTATGCTTCTTCTCTTTTTGACTCCTCCATTGCAGAGCCGCCGGCTCCCCAGAGCTATACCTGGGCCGGCATTTATGACAGGGACAGTGACAAAGGATTTACCACGGATCTCTCTTCCTTCCTCCAGAAGTTTTCCGGTGACGGAAAGCCGGTCATCGGTCTCCTGTTTTACCGGGAGGAATGGATCTGGGGGGATCTGTCCTACCAGAATGCTTTTATAGATGAAGCGGAAAAGCAGGGGTACCATGTACTTCCTGTTTTTGCCAATGGTTCTCCCGACGTGAGCCTTGGCATGCCCACCCTGTCCGAGGTCATTGCCACCTATTTCATGAAAGACGGAAAAACGGTGATTGATTCTTTGGTGAGTACTATGAAATTTTCCCTCACCGGAAGCGGAAAGGCCAGTGTAGATACGTTGAAAAAGCTGGGGGTGCCCCTGCTTGAAGCCTATACGCTTCTGGTTTCGGAAAAGGAATGGCGGGAAAACGGGGAAGGCCTTAACGCCATTGAAACCTCCATTGCTGCTGCCATGCCGGAGCTGGACGGCGTCATTCACGGCGTGCCCATTGCCGGCAGAATGAAGAAAGAAGACGGCACTGTGGAATTCAAGCCGATTCCCGAACGGATTAGCCGCATGGTGGGAAAGGCAGGCAAATGGGCAGCTCTCCACAAAATGAAGAACAGCCATAAGAAAATCGCCCTTATTTTCCACAATTATCCGGCTAAAAATTCCAACATAGGCAGTGCTTCAGGTCTGGATACCATGGAAAGTGCCATTCGTCTCATGAAGCGGATGAAGGAAGATGGCTATACCATCGATTTCATTCCGGAAACAACGGAAAAATTTATCGAACTCATGACCTCCCATGCCACCAATGATATTTCCATGATGACCGAAAAACAGGCAGAGGAATGCCAGAAGCTTTCGGCTAAGGACTATGTAGATTTCTTCCACACCCTGGGCGCCGATGCACAGAAAAAGATGGAAGAGGAATGGGGAAAGGCACCGGGGGACGTGATGATTTCCGAAAAAGGAAATATCCTGGTGCCCGGCACTATGGATGGAAATATGTTCCTTACGGTGCAGCCGTCCCGCCAGTACGGCATGGATCCCTCCAAGGCCTACCATGACCCCTATATTGCACCGACTCACCAGTATCTGGCCTTCTACTACTGGCTCCGTCATGTATGGAAGGCAGATGCGGTCATCCATATGGGGACCCACGGAAACCTGGAATGGCTGCCAGGAAAGAGCGTCGGACTGGACGAAGAAAGCTATCCCGACATTGCCCTGGGAGATCTGCCCAATGTATATCCCTACCATATGACCATTACCGGCGAAGGCATGATTGCCAAGAGACGGGCCTCCGGCTGCCTTATCGGCTACATGCCGGCTCCCGTAGCCGATGCCGGCGCCTATGATGAAATCGAAGAACTGGAAAAGACGCTGGATGAATATGCCCACCAGAAGGAAACAGGAAATGGTGCAGAAGATATGAAGCCCACTCTTCTGGACCTTGTGAAAAAGGCAAAACTGGATCAGGACCTTCCTTATAAAGAGGGGGATGACTTTGATGCCTACCTGTCGGATGTACATAACTATATTGAAGAGCTGAAGGACAGCGAGGTCCATGTGGGACTTCATATCCTGGGACAGCCTCTGGAGGGAGACCTTTTGACTGATGGCATTCTCCAGCTCCTCCGTCTGTCCAATGACCGGGTGCCCTCCATTTACGACCTGTGGGCAGAAAAGTATCACACCACCCTGGATACGATCCAGAGCCGGTCCGCCGAAGTGGATGAAGAGATGAAATGCACCTACGGCGAGCTGATGAGCCGTATCAGGAAGGAAACGAAGGCAGTAATCAAAGCGGTGCAGGACGGAGGTTTCACAAAGGAATCTGTTTCCAAAGCCCTTTCCCTTCCCGAAGCGGCAGGGGAAGAAGAATGGAAGGAGAAACTGGAAAATCTTCTCCATTTCGTGACCGACGAAATCTATCCCCGCCTTGAAAGAACAGGGGAAGAAATGGACCATACCCTGGATGCCCTGGACGGACGGTATGTGGAACCCGGGCCTTCCGGCTCTCCCAATGCCGGCGGCGTCAGCCTCCTTCCTTCGGGACGAAATTTCTACGGCGTGGACCCCAGAACCCTGCCATCTCCCACCGGCTGGCAGCTGGGCGTGAAACTGGGAGATAAGATGATTGAAAAATTCATTGCCGACCAGGGAAAATACCCTGAAAACATCGGCATGGTCCTCTGGTCCGGTCCCAATATGCGCTCCTCTGGCCAAGATATTGCAGAATTCCTCTACATGCTGGGCATTCGCCCCCGGTGGCAGAAGGGAAGCCTTAAGGTATCGGACCTGGAAGTGATTCCGCTCTCGGAACTGAAGCGGCCCAGAATCGATGTGACCGGCCGTATCAGCGGCCTCTTCCGTGATACCCTTCCCCAGCTGGCGGAGCTTATGGACAAGGCAGTGCTTCTGGCGGCCTCCCAGGATGAATCGGATGAAGACAATTTTGTCAGAAAACATGTGAAAGAGGACACGAAGATCATGGAAGACGAAGGGGTAGATGCCGACGATGCATGGAGAAATGCGGCTTTCCGTATTTTCGGTGATGCCCCCGGTACTTACGGCGCCGGTGTGAATACGGTGCTGGACTCCAAGAACTGGCAGAATGAAGACGATCTGGCCAATGTGTATGTCCGTTGGGGCGGTCATGTCTTCGGCGGCGGAAACCGGGGTGTCTTCAAGCCGGAGCTCTTTAAGAAACGGCTCTCCTCTCTGGACCTCACTGTCAAGAATGAAGAAAACCATGAAAGCAATATTTTAAGCTCCGATGACTACAACGCTTTCCATGGCGGCATGATTGCGGCAGTGAAGAGCCTTGGCGGCAAAACACCGGAGTCCTATGTAGGGGACAGCACAAACCGCTCCTCCGTAGGAGTGAAGACGGTGCAGGAAGAAATGAAACGGGTCTTCCGCAGTGAATCCATGAATCCGAAATTCATTGAAGGTCTTATGAAACATGGCTATAAGGGAGCCACAGACCTGGCTAACCGCCTGTCCATCAGCTTCCAGTGGGATGCCACCAGCGGCGTCATGGACGACTGGATGTATGAGCAGTATGCCAAAAAATATGCCTTGGATCCCAAGATGCAGCAGTGGATGAAAAAGGTGAATCCCTGGGCCCTGCAGAACATGGCGGAAACCCTTCTGGAAGCAGACCAGCGCAAGATGTGGAATGCAGGAGATGAAATGAAGGAAGAACTGCAGCAGCTCTATCTCTCTGTGGAAGGGGAACTGGAAGACGACGGAGACGATGATGAATAGCATACCGCCTATCCGCATGCTGGTGCTCACCCTCACAGGCCGCTGCAACTTTGCCTGCCGCTACTGCTACGCGTCTGATGTGGATGCGGTGGACATGGACGAGGAAACGGCCGTGGAGGCTGTCATGATGGCCGGCGCTTCAGGAGAACGCTTTCTCCTCCAGTTTTCCGGCGGAGAGCCGCTCCTTCGTTTTCCTCTTATCAGAAAACTGGTTCATGTGGTGGAAGAAAACCATTTCAATGCACAGATGCAGATCCAGACCAATGGCTCCCTCCTGACCAGGGACATAGGCCGATTTCTCTATGACCATGGTGTGGGCATCGGCATTTCCTGCGACGGCAGGCCTTCTGTCATGGACAGGACCAGGCCCGTCAAGGATGGCTCCTCTTCCTCAAAGGCTGCGGCCCGGGGCTTCCGCCATCTGGCGGAAGAGGGCATTGGCACCGGCATTACCTGTGTTGTCACAGATGATATGGTGAACGACCTTCCTGGCATTGCAGACATGGCCCATTTCTACGGCAATGTACACCAGGTGGGCTTTGACATCCTTCGGGAGCAGGGAAGAGGGGAAAACCTTCATGAACCTTCAGCCCGGGACATGGAAAAGGCACTGGAGGCGGTATACAACCGTATGGCCATGCTGGAAAAAGTAACAGGCCGCCATATCCATTTTACCCAGGAGGATCGGGTGGCACATCTCTATGGCGGGGGAAACCATGAATTTCCCCAGTGCTACGCCATGAACGGCGAGGCTGCCTTTGTAGATGTACATGGCGTAATATACGCCTGCTCGTCTCTGATGGGACGGGAAACATACCGGCTGGGTACGGTGAAAACCGGAAGAGACCCGGACAAAGTAAGGGAAGTGGGCGCCTTTATCAAAAAGGCCATGAGCCCATGCCGCAGCTGTGAGTACTTTCCCCTCTGCGGCGGCGGATGCTTCTCAAGGTGGCTTGATAAAGAGGGCCGCGTAAGGCCTTCCGATGCGGAATGCGCCATGAAGAAGTTCTTCATCCGGAAGTATCTGGAGAAAAACCGGTGAGACTGGCAAAGAGTTATTTTGTTTGGGAAACTGATGGGGAAAGGGTTCAGATTGTTCAAAGGATGGCAGCGGCGCCCTGCGGGTGCAGTATATATGCTGCCTGCAGCAGGCTCACCAGCCTGCCAGCTGACTAGGACACTAGCTGACTAATTAGCTGATTGGAACACTAGTACACTATCCCACCAGCTCACTAAATACTATTTCTAATATACAAGGAGGATATATGAAAAGACAGGGAACATTTCCATTTACTGCCATTATCGGGCAGGATACCATGAAGAAGGCCTTAGTGCTGAATGTTGTCAATCCAAAGCTGGGCGGCGTGCTCATCCAGGGGGAGAAGGGGACGGCCAAGTCTACGGCTGTCCGTGCGCTGGCCGACCTTTTGCCGCCGCGCCGGTGCATCAAGGGCTGCCGTTTCCACTGCGACCCCGATGACCGGGCCAACTGGTGCGATGAATGCCATGAAAAATACGACCATGAAGAACCGCCGGTAGAAATGCTCCCCATGAAAGTGGTGGAACTTCCTGTCAGCGCTACGGAAGACCGCGTGGTAGGTACACTGGACATTGAAGCGGCCATCCGCGAAGGAAAGCGTTCTTTTGAAACAGGGATTCTGGCAGATGCCAATCGAAATATTCTTTATGTCGATGAAATCAACCTGCTTGATGACCATGTAGTAGATGTACTTCTGGACTCCGCCGCCATGGGTATCAACACGGTGGAACGAGAAGGCATTTCCTACTCCCATCCCGCCCGTTTCTCCCTGGTAGGCACTATGAACCCGGAAGAAGGGGATATCCGTCCCCAGCTTTTGGACCGCTTTGCCCTTTCTGTGAAAGTGGCCGGTGAACAGGACCCGGAAAAGAGGGCCGAAATCATTAAGAGAAGACTGGCTTATGAAGCGGATCCGGAACCTTTCCTGGAACAGTGGAAGGATGAACAGGCAAAAGAAGTGCGCCGCATTGAAAGAGCCATGAAACTGCTGCCCCAGGTGACAGTTTCCAACGATATCCTTCTTCTGGCAGCCAGAATTTCCATTACCCTGGGGGTAGATGGACATCGTGCCGACATTACCCTGATTAAAACTGCTGAAACCATTGCAGCCGTGGCAGGACATACAGAAGTCACCAAAGAAGACATCCGGGAAGCTTCCAGACTGGCCCTGCCTCATCGTATGAGACGCCGTCCCTTCGAAGAACAGACACTGGACTGGACTGAAGTGGACAAGGTCATTGACGATGAAGCGTAATGTATTTCCTTTTGCCGCTATCTGCGGCATGGAAAAAGCCAAAGAAGCCATTCTTCTCACTCTGGTGAACCCCTTTGCCGGCGGCCTCCTCCTGTCTGGAGAAAAGGGCAGCGGCAAGTCCACCCTGGTGAGAAGCGCCAGGGAACTGGTGGACGCTCCCTGGGTGGAAATCCCTATCAGTGTCACGGAAGACCGGCTCTTTGGTTCCATCGATGCAGAAGAGGCTATCCGCAGCGGTCATAAAAAACTCCTTCCCGGACTGATTGACGAAGCGGATAAGGGCATTATTTATATGGATGATGTAAACCTCCTTCGGGACGATCTCCTTTCTGCGGTGCTGAACATCCGCGAAGCCGGCGGATACCGGCTGGAGAGGGACGGCCTTTCGGAGGAAAGGAAGACCGCCTTCACCGTACTGGCCGTAATGAATCCGGATAGCGGCACCCTTTCCGCCTCTTCCCTGGACCGGTTCGGCCTTTTTGCAGAGGCCGACCCTTCCTGCGATGAACAGGCAAGACAGGAAATCATCCGCCGGGTGCTGGCCTTTGAAAAGGACGGCATCGCTTTCAGGGCCCAATGGCAGGAAGAAACGGAAGCCCTGAAAAAGAAAGTGGAAGAGGCTAGAAAAGCGCTGGGCAGTGTGGAAGTTTCGGATGCCATGGTGCAGCTGGCGGCAGTATATACCCTGAAAGCCCATGTGGCAGGCCACAGGGCTGACATTTACCTCATCGAAGCGGCCCGGGCCGAAGCCGCTTTGGCGGGAAGAAAGTACGTACTTCCCAAGGATCTGGAAAAGGCAGCGGAATTCGTCCTGCCCCATCGCATGAGGAAAGCGGAAGAACAGCAGCCTCCGGAAGATATGAAGCCCGAGCAGCAGGAGGAAGAAAACAGACCTCCGGAAAAAGAGCCGGAACAGCCAAGCGCATCGGAAACTGAATTCAGCCATCCGCCAGAAGCCCAGCCTCCCCAGATGGATACGGAGGATGCAGATGACAGCAATCATGAGCAGAATGAAGACAATGCGCAGATGTCCAATCCCCGTGGTCAGAGCCGGGAGAGAATCGACGATGCGGACCTTCATGTGAATCTGCCGCCTATGTGGATAGAACCGTCTAAAGACAGGAAACCGAAAAAAGGAAGCGGCAAACGAAGCCTCACCATGACAGACCTCATGCAGGGCCGCTACGTAAGGGCGGAAATCCCCAGAGCCAAAACATCGGACATTGCCTTCGATGCCACCCTCCGTGCCGCAGCGCCTTACCAGAGGGCAAGACCTTCCAACGGCTGCGCTGTGGTTATTAGGAAAGAAGATCTTCGTAGCAAGGTCCGTGAAAAGCGGACCGGAAATATTTTCCTCTTTGTTGTAGATGCCAGCGGCTCCATGGGCGCCAGAGAACGAATGAAAACGGTGAAAGGGGTCATTTTCAAAATTCTTCTGGATGCCTATCAGAAACGAGACCGGGTAGGTATGGTGGCTTTCCGCAAAAAACAGGCGGAAGTCCTTCTTCCTGTGACAAGGTCCGTGGACTTTGCCCAGAAGAAACTGGCTTCCATGCCCACCGGAGGCAAGACACCTCTGGCTAAGGGACTCCTTAAGGCGGAAGACGTGCTGGACATGCTTTACCGCCAGGATGCGAACCAGGACCCCGTGGTCATCCTCATCACCGACGGCAGGGCCACCAGTCCCCTGAACAAGGGAACCAACCCTGTCACCGATGCCATGGAAGAGGCCAAACGGATCGGCAGGAGACATATTCCTGTGGCAGTGATTGATACGGAGTCCGGCTTCATCAAACTGGGCCTTGCTAAAAAGCTGGCCAAAGCCATGGGAGCCTCCTACTTCCAGGTGGATAAAATTTCAGAAGACCAGCTCCTCCATATCTGGAGAACCGCGGCCAATAGGTAAGGGATTCCCGGTACTGCGGTACCGGGAATTTGGTTTTGACATATCTTGTTTCGACTGGAAAGGGGCAGGCAGCTTCAGGCGGAGCTGTATTTCATGAATGCAGCTCCGCCCCGGGCTGTCGGACCCAGCCTTTCCATAGTATAATGGAGTCAATCTGTTTTCATTTTCCTGAAAAATCGTGAGGTCTTTTATGCCAATCCGTGTGGTTATGCTTCTATTCTGCTGGATGATTTCTTTTCTGCCGGTACTGGCAGAGGAGGTGCCGGTCAATCTGGAGGCTTCTTTCCCTTACAGCCTGAACGGGTCTGAACCCAGGCCTGCCAGTCCTGGGAGCCGGCAGCTTTTATTTATTTCCCTGGATCATTTCAACAGACCTGCCGAACCGGTTTCCCTGACGGTCACTCTTCCCGAAGGTCTTAAGGCTTCTGCGGGGAAGGGCTGGACAGTAGATGAGGCGGGACAGATTCACATGGATTGGACGCTTCCGGCGGACTTTGGCAATGTGTTCGAAGTGATTCCAATTACCCTTTCCTCTTCCCTTCCTGAAGGAACGGGCACTGTTTCTGTTTCCGTTACGGGCCCGGATTATGAGCTTTCCAGAAATCTGGATTTCACAGTGAAAGAGACGGCCCCGGAGGAAAAGGAGAAGGAAAACAGGGAAGAGTCCTGGTATATACAGGGCGTGGTGCTTCCGGTGAATGAATCTGGCGAAACCGATGACCGCCTTTCCCCTAATACCATGGTGCTTCCTGATGTACAGCTGGAAAATATGAAGCACCGTTTGACCGGTACACCTCTGGATCGGAGTGCCCTGACAGCCAAACCGAGCACCTTTCTTCTTCTGGATATGAGAAATCCCCGGCGTGACGTGGGACAGATCCATTTCAAGGCGGAGCTGGTGGATCGGGGAAGCGGAGAGGTGAAGGAAGGGCTTCTTTCTGCATCCGGCGAGGAGGGGACGGTGCCGGACCATTCTTTTGCCACAGAAACCGATTTTTCGTTAAACGGCGGAAAAATGCAGACCGCCGTCATTCCTCTCTATGCCAATCCCTTTACCCTTTCCGAAGGGGACTATAACCTTCGAATCACCCTTTCCGACGGCGAAAGCCAAAAGATTACGGAGATTCCGCTGACAGTGGTGAAGAGCCGCAGTATGGGTATGATTTCTACAGGACTTTCCTGCTTTTCTCTTCTGCTGGTCCTTCTTTCCTTTGGAAAAATCAAAAAGACCATGATTTCCATCGGCGCCAGGGGAGACATTGCAGCGGCCCTGTTTGCAGCGCTGGCTTTTGGCGGCGTAGTGGTGCCGGTGACACTGGCCGGCGATTTTCTCCATGTGATTCTGGGACCTTTCTCTGGCCTGGTGACCGGCCTTTTAAGCGGTGTGGTGCAGTACATGCTCCTCATGTCCCTTCTGGTCCTTTTTAGGCGCCCCGGAGTGACGGCTCTTTTTTTCCTGATCCGCTGGCTTCTTTCCGCTGTACTTTTTGGACGGGTTACACCGGTGGGAATCCTTCTGGCGGCCTTTTCCATTGTGGTCATCGAAGGAGCTCTTTACATAACCGGCTTTTACAGGAAGAAAACATTGACCTTGCCTTACGGCCTTTTTATTTCCCTGGTGCTGGGGCTGTGCGACGCAGGAATTACTTTTGTGAACATGCAGCAGCTCATGCTTTTCTATCGTCTGTATTACGCGGACTGGTTCATCGGTCTTTACATGGTGATTAATGGCCTTCTCTACAGCAGTCTGGGAAGTTTCCTGGGCTGGAAGACGGGAAGCCGCTTAAGGCAGGTGATGGGATCATGATACTGGATATCAGGGATTTCTCCTGCCGTTACCTTTCAAGAAAGAAGGAAACTATCAGCCATCTGGACCTGTCGGTGGATGAAGGGGAAATGGTGCTCCTGGCCGGGCGGTCGGGATGCGGGAAATCCACCCTTATCAAGGCCGTGACAGGTCTTCTGGAGGATGCAGAAAAGAGGGGCGCCATGACGCTGTGCGGCAGGAATATTTTCAGCATGACTCCTGAAGATATCGGTCTTATAGCAGGCACGGTATACCAGACTCCGGACGACCAGCTCTTTGCCATGACTGTGGCAGACGAGACAGCCTTTGCCCTGGAAAACCGGGGAGAAGAGCCGGCGGTAATCCGGAGGGAGGTATCCCGGGCTTTGGATAAGGTTGGTCTTTCGGGCATGGAAGAAAGGAGCATTCATGCTCTTTCCGGAGGACAGCGGCAGAGGCTGGCCCTGGCATCCATTCTCGTCACCCATCCAAAGCTCCTTATTCTTGACGAGCCGGTGAGTCAGATGAATCCGGAGGGTGTGAAGGATTTTCTCGCCCTTCTTCACAGTTTGAATGAAAAGGACCACATGACCATTCTCATGGTGGAACACCGGGTGAATGAGCTGGCTGCCCATTTTCCAAGGCTCTGCATTATGGACAGGGGAAAATTGGTGTATGACGGTCCTACAGAAAAGGCGTGGAATGAAATGGGGGATACCGAGGCCTACGGCATCCGGGAACCCCAGATGGTGAAGCTGGCTCGGCGCCTTCATCTGCCGAAGGCTTCCTCGGACAGGAAAGCGACGGTTATGGAAATCCAAAAGGCAGGAATTTCCTTTCAGCCCCATGTGGAGCCGCCCCGGCTCAACCTTTCAGGAGAAGTGATTCTGGAAGGAAAGGACATTCATTACACCTATCCCGACGCAGCAGAAGAGACGCTGAAGGGGATTTCCTTTACCGTGAAAAAAGGGAGCATTACAGCCCTCATGGGCTTTAACGGTGCCGGCAAATCCACTCTTTTAAATCTTCTGGCCGGTCTCCTTTCCCCTTCCTCCGGGAAAGTGCTTATCCATGGAAAACCGGCGGAAAAGGAAAGGCACCATGTGGGATTCATGCGGCAGGAGGCGGATTTGATGCTGCTCACTGATTCTGTGGAAGAAGAACTGACCTGGAACAATAAGGACATGACAGAAGAGGAGCTGGACAAACTTCTCCATAAGCTCCATCTGGCCCACTACCGCCATGATTTTCCCCTGGCTCTTTCCAAGGGTCAGAGGCTCCGGGTGGTATTCGGCGCCCTTCTGGCCCGAAAGGATAATGACCTTCTCATTTTGGATGAGCCTACCACCGGACAGGACCAGAAGAGCCTTACGGATATCCGGGATATGCTGCGCCTGGCCGCAGAAGAGGGAAGAACTATTTTTCTCTGTACCCATGACATGGAGCTGGCGGCGGAGCTGGCAGAAAAAGTCTATGTACTGAAGGCAGGGCGCATCATCGCAGAGGGCAGTCCCCACTGCTTGTTCAGCAGCCGGCAGCTCATGAAGGAAAGCGGACTGTCCCTGCCGCCTATGATGGATGTATCGGAGGACCTTGCTATCGAACCCTGCGTAACCATAGAGGAGGTGATGGCCCATGTCATTCAGACAGACCTTTGAGGGGAGCGACAGGAAATCGGTGATTTCCGCTTTGGACGGCAGGACGAAGCTGTCCTTCCTTCTTCTCTACGCCTTTATGATGATTATTGTGGACAATGGACGAAGCCTTTTCATCCTTTTCACACTAACCCTTCTTTTTCATTTTTTAGGAAAAACGCCGGTGTACAAATGGAAAGTGCTTTCTATTTTTCTCCTGCTGGGTCTCTGGGGTTCCATTTCCAGCCAGGCCCTCTTTTTCAGACAGAATCCAAGGACGCCTCTCATCATGCTCATTTCTCCCGGATTTCCCCTGCTGGGATCTTTGACCGGCGGCCTTTATATTTACCGGGAAGGCATTATTTACGGCGCCGTCCAGGGCATGCGCACGGCATCCATGATTTCCCTGGGCCTCCTGGTATGCTGGACCAGCGACCCCAGGGATCTTCTCAAAGGACTCACCGCCTGGCACTTATCGCCCCAGGCCTCCTTCATGCTGGTAACGGCCATCCGTTTCTTTCCCATTCTGGCGGCAGAAGCGGGAGAGGTCATGACGGCCCTGCAGCTTCGAAGCGGTTCTGAAAAGGGGAGGCATCAGGTGCTGCGGCACATTCCCTACATGATCAAACCCCTGCTGGCCCGCTGCCTGCGCCGGGCCCAGACTCTGTCTCTTTCCGTCACCAGCCGGGGCCTTTTCCTGGCCAAAGAAAGGAAGGGCCCGCCCTGGAAAGGAAGAGAAAAAGGGGTTTCCCTTCTGTTCCTCCTGTTTGTACTTTTCTGCGGTGCCTCCAAGGTGCTCTATATTCTTTCCCAAAAGGGGATTTACTTCGGTGCTCTGCGCATCATTTATGACTGGACGAAATGGTATCTATGAAACAGTGGAAAACGACAGGCCTGTTCTTTCTTCTCTTTGCTACCTGGCTCACTCTGTTCTGGGTGACCGGAAGCCGCACGCCCTGGCAGATGTTTACGCCCCGCAATCAGGACGATGGCATTGTAGTGCCGCTGGGGGAAATGGTCGGAAGAAATTATGACCGCATGGGCTTTGAGGGAGGAGAAATACGCTATGTACCTTACGGTGGATGGCTGGTGGGCACGGCCAATGGAGAACTTCGCCTTCTGTCCAAAGAGGGTGGGGAGAAATGGAGCCATCCCATAGGAAGCGGACTCATCCGCTCCCTCTCCCTTTCGCCTGACGGAAAAAGGGTGTATGTGGGAGAAAAAAGCCCCGACGGATACCTCTATGCCATGAACACCTCTTCCGGCGACATTCTCTGGAAATTCAAGGGTTTTGACGTCATCGGCGGCGAACCGGATATTCGGGCGGATCCCCAGACCATTCATATTTCCACCGACCGGGCAGGAAATATATATGCTGTCTTTTATCGCTTCACCATAACCGACAGTGGACAGCGGGGCTACCTGAGCCGGGTGGTTTCCTTCACCCCTTCAGGAGAAGAAAGATGGCGCTTTCCCAAAGACCATGCCATGGACGGCTGGGTAAACTGGGGCGAGATTTCACAAGACGGCAGCTCTTTTGCCTTTGGAACTGCCAATTATGATAAATCCAAAATAGAAAATCTGGAGTATAATAAAAACATATATGTGCTGGATGGCAGGGATGGTACATTGCTTCACAGCACTGTCATAGACACAGCGCCCCACTTCGGATCAGTCACCATGAGAAACGGGCCGGTGTGGTCGGAAGGAGGGAATTATCTTTCTACCATCACCAGCGACGGCAGGGCCTTCCTCTTCGACAAAGAGGGCCATATCCTCTGGCAGCGCACCCTGGCGGAGCCTAAGGAAATGAACGGCACCTGGTTTTTCGCAGCCGGAAGGGATGCCCTTTTTGTGCCGGAAGGGGTGATCTTTGACACCATCAACACCTTCAGCCGGGATAACTGGCAGATGCCGTCCCCGGTGATCCACCCCTCCAGCAACAGCCTCTTTTTCTTTGACCTTTCCGGCACCTTCCGCTGGAAATACAGTACCGGCGGTGAAATCGAAGCCCTTGATGCAGCAAAGGGAGTGGCTGCCCTGGCCGTGGGAAGGAACGTGAGAAACCACGATTATAAAGCCCACGGCGCCGAAGCAGTGAACCTGGCTGACGGCAGCCGCATCTGCCGCTTCCACACTGCCGGCCCACTGCAGAACATAGCCATCTCCGATGATGGCAGTCTCATGGCAGGCATTGAAGTGCCGGCAGTAACGCCGGAAGGAAGCCTCCTTGGGGCGTACCGGCTTCATATATGGAAGATTGCGGAGCAGTCTTAGAACCGACCTTTTCGGGAGGAGAATGTTTATTCATGCTGCATGACGTAGGCCGCCGATTGGCGGTCAGGACCGCGATGGAGCATCCTATCAGTTCTCTGCCCCGTACACCCTTTCCCGCTTCGCGGGACTTCCCCTCAAGGGGAAACGA
>OLQB01000005.1_pt1 | contig 174366 bp, 200 predicted proteins | sample 1672681 | NCBI WGS metagenome assembly OLQB01 (sample SAMEA3136713, study PRJEB25190) | human gut metagenome | reverse complement strand
TGATGGAGCTCAAGAACCTGCATACGATTCCTCAGACACAAGGCATGGTTAATCAGCTTCGAAAAGATGGAATCGATATCATAAAAGCGAATCCAAAGCTGGAAGAATACCTGCCAAAAATCAACACTCTCTTACAGCAGCATATCGATGCTTGCAAGTCTCTGTTTCCAATCTGGGTCGACTGGGAGTTCGTGCGGCAGCTGTTTATCATCCCTGGCGGCAACAGCACAAAGAAGTCCAAGGAAGTCTTCGAGTATTATATGGAGAACCTCGAACGCTATCCGTATCGCATGTTCATTAACTGGCGCTGGAGCAAAGATGAGGAAGGAAATCTTCTTTATAATGACGAAAAGTTCCTGAGCCGACTCTATCAGCAGAATGGTGAGGTGTTCACCGGTTATTCCAATGTCAGAGGAGAAGGAAGAGAAACCAAGAGAAACATTTATGGATTTGTGGATGCCAGCGAACAGACGGTTGCTCTCGTTGACTGCGAAAACTGTGACCCGCTGAAACTGTGTGCGGCTCTTCAAAGTATGCAGCCGGAAACGCTTGCTAAAATCACAAAAATCATTTTGTACAATGATGTTAATGCTTCTTCTGCCTGGAATCTGCTTCAGAAACACACAAAGGCGGTTATTGAACATCAAATGTCAGAACGAGTCCTTACCGGGAAAAGCCTTGTGGATGTGATGCTGGTGGCGGGATGCTGCAAGGAGCACTATGTCAACAAGGTGGACAGTTTCCTGCTGTTTTCATCGGATTCCGACTATTGGGGGCTTATCAGCTCGGTGTCCACTGCCAAATTTCTCGTGATGGTTGAGCAAAATAAAGTCAGCAGCGAAATTGTACAGAAAATGATTGACAGTGATATTCCCTTTTGCTATCTGGACCAGTTTTGCCAAGGTGGGCAATCTCACAAAATGAAGGTCGATGCACTGCTCAGTGAATGCCAGCGCTTTGTCGGCAGGCACTTTGAAAGCTTTAATGTCAAGGAAATGATGAATGTAGCTTATCTACAGACCCGCATCGAGCTTTCGAAGGCTGAGGAAAAACAGTTTTATGAACGATATATCAAAACCATGCGCATCAAGATTTCAGCGGATGGTTCCGTAAATATTGAGTTCGGAAGCTGAAGACGATGCACAATGATAGCAAGGAGGGTAAATACCAAGTGATACCGATTGTATGTGTCGATGACCGATTCGGCATGGCGTTCAACAAACGGCGCTGCAGCTCGGATGTGGCCGTCCTCAAAGATATTCTTGGCAGAACGGAAAATGCCAAGCTAAGGTGGCTGCGATAGAGGCTTTTCATCACGCCAGACAGCTGCAAAGAGAAAAAGGCAGTGTTAGTGGACCAGAAGAGCTGGTAGGCTCAGTCGGGCGCTATCTTTATCCCGTGTTCCTTCGCATCGGCGTATGTACAAAAAAGTAGAGAGTCACGAAACCGTGGCTCTCTTTTGCTTTATCTGCTATAATGAAGCCAAAAAACATCGCGGAGGAAGTCGCATGGGAACATACATCACACACGAGGGCCTGCCATTTCACAAAATCCACGCCAAGGAAGCCCACTGCGTGAGCGGTGGGAGGAATTGGTGCATGAGTTTTTAAGAAAGACGAATGTGTACAATCTGTAAATAAGAAAGCTACTTGATTTCTTTTTGCATCAAAAAAATGTTATAATACCGGTATAATCAATCAAGGAAAGGAGGGCTGTTATGGCTTTCGGGAGCAAGAATAGCACGCCATCATTTGTATTGACATTGCCTCTTGATATAAGTCTCAACGAGCAAGACTATCTGTATAAGGAGTTCAAGAAGTGTGGTGTCATCTACAATCAGCTTGTGAGTGTGACTACAAAAATGTGGCATCAATTGCGCAAGACGCGCAAGTATCGTGACTTAATGACAGCCATTGCGAAAGCTGCTCCCGACAGTAAGGAGCAGAAAGTCCTCCTCAAGCAGCGCCAGGAAATGATTAAAAGTTCCGGCTTTTCAGAAGGCGCTTTTCATAAAATGGTTGAACCGTACGCAAAGCACTTTGCTATCCACTCTCATGTAGCACAGAAAGTTGCATCCGCCGTCTGGACGGCTTGGGAAGGCTTTTTCTTCAGCAAAGGGAAGGCTGTCCATTATAAAAAGCTGGAAGATGTAGCTTCGATTTCCGGTAAGAATAATGCTACCGGTATCGTGCTTCGCCCGGCAAACCTCACTACAAGCAATATAGAGTCGGCTAAGCGCAAGGCGCAAAAAGCCGTTGAGAAGCGATACGATGATATGTACGGGCGGTCTGACCCTAAAGACGATAAGAAAGTCGTTCTTCCTGATGAGGTAAAACCACAAATGGAAGCTGAAATTGCTGCCGCTATCGCAAAAATTAAGCCCACTATCGGAGAAGGCAGCCTGCGCATTGTGTACGGAAAGCATGAATTTCCTGTTGTGTTGCGTAATCCTAAAACTCAGACAGGAAAATATCAGCAGGAAGCTCTCAAATGTGGAGTAAAATACTGCCGCATCACTCGTAAATGGGTTAAGACCAAGTGGAAGTATTATGCACAATTCATCTTAGAAGGCTATCCTCCCACAAAGTGCGACGGTAACGGCGTGATGAAGCATCCTGTAAATCAAGGACGCATAGGTCTTGATATCGGCACACAGACGCTTGCTGTCAGCGGCAATGATATCTGCGATTTAATGGTGCTCGCGCCATCGGCAAGAGCGCAGGCCAAAAGCCTCGTAAATGAGATTGCTCGCACACAGCGTGCAATGGACCGCTCCCGCCGCGTTACAAATCCGAAATATTATAATCCGGATGGTACAATCAAAAGGTTGAAGCGACAGCATGGACAAAAACAAAAGCGCAAGTGGAAATACAGCAAAAGGTATTATCGTCTGCGTGCAAAATTGCGGGACATGAACCGCCGCTTAGCTGATATCCGTAAGATGGAGCACAACATCCTTGCTAACGAATTGCTGCAGCATGGCAACGAGTTTGTGGTTGAAGACATGAACTACAAAGCCTTGCAGAAGCGCAGCAAGGAAACGAAAGTCAATCCAAAAACCGGTAGAGCACATACGAAAAAACGGTTTGGCAAATCGTTGAGCCGTTGCGCCCCCGCAATGTTTATTTCCATCCTGAACAAAAAAGCCAATCGTTATGGCGGCAGCGTTATCAAGGTAAATACTTTTGAAACGAAAGCCTCGCAATTTGACCATACAGATGAAAGTTATACCAAAAAGAAACTATCCGAGCGAATGGCACACCTCAGCAGCGGAGAAGTAGTCCAGCGTGACCTGTATTCCGCTTTTCTGCTCGCCCATATAAATACTGAAACTCTAAAATACGATACCGAAGCTCTTAAAGCTGCTTTTCCTGCATTTTTGAAGATGCATGAAAATACAAAAAAGCGCCTGCAGGAAGCTGAAAGCTATCTTCCTGCAAGCGTAGGGTTCTAAAATAATAGTTTTTCGGGGAATTCGACACATTCCTCGTTAGAGAGCTGCCTCGCAAGAGGTGAAACTCCCTTCGGAGGATGCACTTAAAAGAACTGGGAATGCAGACAAGTATGTTGGTCAACCATTTTGGCTGGATGCTCGTCATGCGCTGCACCCGTAGCGTATGATGGGAAACCGCATAACTCGCTGTTTCAGATACGGTTTGGTGATGAACCTTGCCGCGCCGCCCAGGAATCCCACGATTTCAATCGTGGGAGGTGTCAAGGTGTAGGACTCTTCGCTCAGTTTCCGGCCGTTGTCATCATAGGTATACTGGCACACGATGGAAGGATTGCCATCCTCATCATCGCGTTCAATCAGGTCCCCGTGGTCGTTAAAAACCTGAGTGTACAGATAGTTTTGCTCGCCATTGAGGTAGGAGGTCATTTTCAGGACATTGCCGTTCTCGTCCAGCTCTTTGATGATAACGGTGTCCATATCACTTGCTTTGTCGATTTCACGCATGAAAACCTCATTGCCGTTCTCATCGTACTTATGGACGGTAACAACGCCATCTTCATCATCAGCACTGTAGTGCATCGTCTCGGTGCTCAACAGCAGGTCCTCTGCAGCAGCTTCGTCTACATCAGTAACCTCGGAAGGCGCTTCCTCCGGCGTAGTCTCCTCAACCACAGAACTTTCAGCCGGGGCGGTAGAAGCTGCTTCGGAAGAGGAAGCGGCAGGCTTCTGAGTAGCGCATCCGGCAAGCATCAGGGCTGCAGCGGTTGCCACAGCAGCGGCAGCGGTCAGGTTTTTGTTTCTCATGTTCTTTCGTTCTCCTTCGTTTGGATAGTTTTTGCACAAATACTTCAATGTAGTATTTGTTGTACAACTCCTATTGTATCTGGCTCGCATATCCCGGCAAGCAAACAAGGATTACAAAATAGTAATTACAAGCCGTCTGCCTTCGGGTGGGCGGCTTTTTTCTTTTGAAAAAATGTTTGACGAAACTTGCGAACGGCATACAATAAGTGTTGTACGACAGATAATAAACCGACATCAACCATTCATAATCTGACAAATTCAGACAGGCACCAATCGGGTGACCTGTCTTTTTTGTTGCAAGACCGCGTAATGCGGAGAAAGTCGAGGAAAGCTATGAACACCATTATGAACACCGCCGAATTCATCCGCGTTACCGACCTTCTGAAGAAGGAAAAGATTGCCAAGAGCAGCGGCAACATATTTGCTGCTATGATGGCGATGCGCGAGAACCGCCCCGAAGCAATCTGCGCAGATGGCTTCAAGATGTCCATTCAGGCATCCGATGAGCACTACTGCCAGAAGGACGACGAGGGGAGCTACGTGAGCGTAGAAGTCGGGTTCCCGTCTCCGTCCGAGCCATTACTCGACGAATATGGTGATGACGGAGTGTACGGCTATGTGCCGCTCACTGTTGTCGATGCCATCATCGCCAAGCACGGTGGAATCCTGCTCGATGAGCAGTAAGCCACTCTATCCAATTCCAGCATGACATTCGGCTGCACGCCGTATGCTCATATATGAAGCAGTTATCGTAAAAATGATAGCTGCTATTTTTATTCTACAAGCCTCGAAAATACGAGGAGAAAGAGAGTCTGTTATGAAAACCGCTATGAATACCAACATCAACACCAACACTACCAATTCCAAGGAAGTTATCCCCGTTATCCCCGGCATCAATGACGTGGCTACAAAATGCCCTATGGCTGCTACCATGTGGAGTGACAAGAACACCTTCTCTCCCAGTAAAGTGGCTGCGGGAAGCAGAAGAAAGTTCACATTTGTTTGCCCAGACTGTGGGCAGGAATTTGAAAGCAAAATCTTTAGTGTTGTTCGTTCGGTAATGAACGGTAACACTGGTTGCCCTGTTTGTGCAGGTAAAAAGATTGTTTCCGGCATCAACGATTTGGCTACCAAATGCCCTATGGCTGCTACCATGTGGAGTGACAAGAACGCTTGCTCTCCCAGCGAAGTAGCTGCAGGCAGCCACAAAAAGGCCATCTTTGTATGCCCTGATTGCGGACAAGAGTTTGAGTCTTCCATTTGCAATGTTGTCAACTCTTTGATGCGTTATCGCACCGGTTGTCCCGTTTGTCGTGGTTTGAAAGTGGTTTCCGGAATCAATGACTTAGCTACAAAGTGCCCTGCGGCAGCCAACATGTGGAGCGACAAAAACGCTTGCTCTCCCAGTAAGATATCTGCAGGCAACAACAAAATGGCATGGTTTGTCTGCCCCGACTGCAAACAGGAGTTTAAGGCTCCCGTTTGCAACGTCGTCAATTCTTTGTTGCATGACAATACCGGTTGCCCTGTTTGTGCAGGTCGCAAGGCTATTTCCGGCGTCAACGATTTGGCGACCATGTATCCAAAAGCTGCTGCTATGTGGAGCAGCAAGAATGATTACGCCCCCAGCGAAATTCCTGCCCGTTCGTCCAGACGCGCCATTTTTGTGTGCCCCGATTGCAAACAAGAGTTTGTGACAAGCATCCACAACATGACGCGGGCTATTGCGTCCGGTGTTACTTGCTGCCCCAATTGCAGACTGCGGGAGCGTGCCATCAACGCAGCTCGCAAGGACGAGTACGGTTCTCCGAAATCTGTCGGCACTACGATGACGATGAAGGATGGCAGCAAAGCCACCTGCACCGCTTATCATGGTGTCAACAACATCACGGTGGAGTTTGAAGACGGGTTCGTTTTGTACCATGCTCGCTGGAACCAGTTTGTCCGGGGCGCCCTTCATCACGGTCAGAAAGCTACTGAAGAATAATAAAAAAGCCATCTGATACGAAGTTGGCTTATGAATGTAGCAGCTATCATCTTCCTCCAGTAGGGGGATGGTAGCTGCTTTTTTATTGCAAGTTCGAAGCAGCTCGCAAAGCAGGATATGCAATGATTCGCGTTTTGGAGCCGGGACTTGAAGTCCTTGACCCGAAATACGACATCGTTATGCCTGAAGGATTTATGCATGGTAATGCGTATGTTCCGGAAATCATGGAAGAAGTTGGTCGTAAAGTCATCCACTTGCTGGAAGAAATTTACGGCCGTAAGGCTTCTCCTGAGATTTGGGCACTGAACAACTTCAAAGAATTCGAAGTATGGTATAATGCCAATAAGAAGGAACTTGAAGCCAATGCTCTGGAAAATATGCTAAGCCATAAAACCGCAGCAAAGAAAGCTGCCTGATAAATTACAAGACCTCTGACGAACTCGGTCGTCTTTTCATATAGATAGCATTTCCTGCCGTTCACTCCTAACCGGGTGGACGGCTTTTTCTTTTGCCAACTACTTGCCATACGTCAATTTCATGCATGAATTACAAAATAGTAACCGTTCCATACAACCGCTGGCGATAACTACCAGTTGTAGTGTATTTGATTGGACTTCCAAATTCTATTTTAGTCGCACATATTGCAACTTACGGTTGTATTTGCTATACTAATAACAACCGATAACAACCAACGAAGCACAAATAACAACTAATAGGTGTTACCGCGAACCGAGGAGGCCAATCATGGCGAGCGAACGAGCGATACTTCACTGTGACATGAACTCTTTTTACGCAAGCTGCGAGGCGGCTTATAACCCAAAGCTGCAGGGTAAGCCGATTGCAGTATGTGGTGACCCGGAAAGGCGAAACGGCATTGTGTTGACTGCCTCGTATCCGGCCAAACGAATGGGCGTGAAAACCGGGATGGCACTCTGGGAAGCGCAGCAGCATTGCCGTGACATCATCTTTGTTCCGGCTCATTATGACCTATATACCAGGTACAGTGGGTATACCAGAGAGATATTCCTCAGATACTCTGACATGGTCGAACCGTTTGGCTTGGATGAAGCATGGCTCGATTGTACCGCAAGCCGGTCTCTCTTTGGAAGCGGGGAAGAGATAGCCAAGAAAGTATCTGATACCGTGAAGAATGAACTGGGCATTACCTGTTCCATCGGAGTGAGCTGGAATAAAGTCTTTGCCAAGTTGGGGTCTGATTACAAGAAGCCAGATGCCACCACCGTTATATCAAGGTCAAACTGGAAAGATATTGTGTTCCCGCTGCCTGCCACGGACCTCTTGTATGTTGGGTCCAGAACGGGAAAAAAGCTGTCAAACTATTGCATTCATACAATCGGAGATTTGGCAACCTCCAATCCGAATTTTCTGAAAGAAAAACTCGGAAAAATCGGTCCCATGCTATGGGGATTCGCAAATGGCCTTGATACAGGAGCAGTAGCAAAATACGATGGCAGGGAAGCTCAAGCACCTATCAAAAGCGTTGGGAACAGTTGGACCACACCAAGAGACTTGTTCACGGATGAGGATGTCTGGATAGTTCTCTACCTGCTTTCAGAAAGCGTGGCAGCAAGGCTCAGAGAGAATCATTTCCGATGTCGAGGAGTAGAAGTGAGTCTCCGAGATTCCAGCCTTTTCAGCTTTGAACGGCAAGTTAAGTTATCTCAGCCAACGATGCAGGAAAAGGATATTGCAGAGGCAGCGTACCAGCTGTACAAGAAGAATTATCGGTGGAGTGAGCATCTTCGCTCAGTCGGTGTGCGTGCCATTGACCTGCGGCCAGATACCGAACCAAACCAGATATCTTTTGAGTACAGCGCCGAAAAGCAGGAAGAGACCGAGCGGCTTGAATCCGCGATTGACGGAATACGGAACCGGTTCGGATACTATTCCGTACAACGAGCCGTCATGTACAAAGACCGGTTTCTCTCTCATTGTGACGCCAAGGGAGACCACACCATACACCCACACGGGTATTTGCAGGGAAGCACAGGGGAGCATCTAATCTATGTCAGAACCAAGAATTAAGAAATATGTCGAGGTCATTGCCGATTTCTCTCCTGAAGGCATATTAACGCCTCAGACAGTCATCTGGGACACAGGTCAGAAATTTGACATCACCTGCATCTCAGAAGTATTGCCGCGTAAATACTCAAAGACCGGCGGCGTTGGGGTACGCTATACCTGCCAGATAGGAAGAGCAAAAACATACCTGTACTACGAGGTGGACAAGTGGTTTGTTGAAGCAAAGGAGGGTCACAGTGAATAGCAAGTATCGGGAACAGACCTGTTGCTTTGTCGGGCATAAGGATATCCCACCGGGAGAACAGCTCAAAATATTAGCCAGGGTAGAGCATCGGCTCATTCCACTCATTCAGCAGGGGGTCACTTACTTTGGCGTTGGAGGCTCTTTAGGGTTCGATGCCCTCATGGCAGATATGCTGGTTTCCCTAAAAGCTTCACATCCCAGGATTCGTATCATTGAAGTATTGCCTTTTGAGGGATACCGTTCTAAATGGAGCTTGGAACAGCAGCGACATGCTGAGAAGATAGATAAGCAGGTGGACAAGATAGTCTACATAGCAAAAGAGCCAAGCAGGGGAGTATACCTTCTAAGAGACAGGCATTTAATAGATTGCTCTGCCTATTGTATCTCCTACTGTACAAGGACTACCGGCGGCACGGCATATACGGTGAAATACGCTCTGGAACATGGTGTGACGGTGTACAACGCTTCGAGTTTCGATGTGAGTGCCTTGCTTCAGGCCCGACCGCTTGGGAAATACGGATGAAAAGGCCCCTGCCAAATACGGCAGAGGCCATTCTATTTTATTTGTTATCAAAAACCGGAAATGCTGCTTGCAGGAGGTCCTCTGGAACAAGAATCGTACTGTCACTATGAATTGTATCAAAAATACTTTTCATTCTATCATCATCAAAGCCACATTTTTGAATCACCCAGATGATGCCGTGAACCTCGACTCCGTTCTTTTCTGCGAGCTTTCGCAAGCGGTTGTCTCCGGTCACTAGAGACCATCCTCTGGTTTTAGCAACAGCATACGCCACGCAGTCATAAAATGACAGTTTGTGATGCAGCTCTCGCGTTTCCACGGCCAAAACGAATTCTTCATCGGTCATGTCTGTGGTTTTTAACCCACAAGTACGAAGCTCATCAGCGTAAGTGGGTGGGTTGAGTACCTCGTCCTCCAACATAGAGCTTTCCATATAGATGTCATCTTCAAGAGCAAGAAAATCCTTATATATGTCCAACTTAAAAGAGTCAACGAGAATATTTGTGTCGGCAAACAGAGTCATGCGCTTTCTCCTTCTGCCCCACAAATAGCTGCAGCTTTAACGGTATCGACATTTAACAGCTCAGCAGCCTTCGATACGCTAATTTCATTATCAGTATAAGCGCGACAGACAATTTGCTCCAACCGAATAGGATGTTCTCTGATATCGGTAGTATCTTGTGGGTGTTCCTTGGCATTAAGGATAATATCATAAGTGCGCTGACTAATGATTTCCTCTTGCCTTGCACGAAAAACAATGCACTGTTCAGAAACTCCATATTCATTCTGGACATACACGATTTCCTTAAAACTGATAAACGGTCGTTTGCTACCAACTTCTCGTTTCAAATCTTCGCTGGGCAATAAAAACCGTCCTGCAATATCGTCAATCTGCCGCTCAGTAGCATTGGTAAAGAGCAAATGTGCGAATTCATGTGCAAGGGTAAAGCGCTGACGGCCATAGACCATACTTTCATTTACAGCGATGATAGGGAAGCCCTTATTGGAGAGTCCATTATACCCCGAGAAGTTCTTGGTAGATACACCCATGTCACGCTGTTCGACCAGAACGACATAGATGCCCTTGTTTTCGAGTACGCTGGTAAGATTGCCAACGGGCCCGGTCGGAGCCAGGCCAAGAACGCTGCGCATATAGGAAGCGGACCGGTTTGCATCCTCAAAAACAGGAATTTTCTCTTTGGGTAGAGTGTTGGCGTCACAAACGGTATTGGCGCACAAACAGGCATCGTAATAGCGCTGTGCAGCGTAGCGAATCTGAGCAACGATAGCATCCTGCTGAGATGCGGCTAGGTTGTCCGACTTACGGAAAGAGCCATTAAAAACAGTAACTCCCTCATTGTACGCCATGAATTTACCAAGAGTAACATCCAGCGCTTTACAAATTTTCTTGATGGTTGCAATGTCCGGACGGCGTTTACCATTCTCAAAATGGGAAATGCTCATTTTACTGACATCGATTGCGTCAGCCAACCATTGCTGAGTAACGCCTTTTTGAGAACGATAATAGGTGATGTTTTTGCTGATATCCATCGCCTTTCCTCCTTTCTGCTGTTTACATTATACGCTAAAACACTGCACTTGTAAACACTAGGGCTTGCAAAAATTCTCTATAATTTCAATAATTTCTGGCACGATGCAAACTATGAGGGAGATTTCCTGGCGTTTGGAAAAAGCACCCCTATGACTTTGAGCTTTGCCGCACAAAAAGCGAGCCTCCGCTGCTTGGCGGGGGCTCTTCTTGTATTCTCAAAAACGTTGAATTCAATTTCACTGAATTCCGATTCAACATTATTTGGCGTGGCTCAGCTTGGCCCGGCAGCACGATGCCATGGCGGCCGAACACAATGATTCTCCAGAACGGAATTCTCGACATTCGGTGCGAATCGTATATAATCTAAATAATAAACACAAAAAAGAGAGGTGAAGAGCCATGAAGGTCTTAGTCATTCCAGATTGCCATTTGAAACCCTGGATGTTTGCGCAGGCAGATGCCATCGTGAAGAAGGGCATTGCGGACAAGGCCGTCTGCCTTATGGACTTGGCAGATGATTTCGGGGTACATGATGATGCGCAGTATCTGGAGACCTATGAAACCGCAATCGCGTTTGCCAAGGAACATCCAGATACTCTCTGGTGCTACGGGAACCATGACCTGAGCTACATCTGGGGAAAACCGGAAACCGGATACCATCCGGAAAAAAGAGGGCTGGTGTGTCAAGAAATTAAAAAGTTGACAAATACCTTGCCAAAGAAAAGTCAGCTTGCATATATCCACAAAATTGACAAAACACTTTTCATGCACGGCGGCCTTGCAAATCTCTTTGTTCAGCTCCGGGTAGCACCACAGAACCGCAAAAATGTTCTCGCGGTTATCAAAGTTATCAACCAGATGGGCTGTGAGACAATGTGGGCAGCGGACTCTCCCATTTGGTATCGCCCGCAGCTGTCTCCGAATCAGAACGCAAAACGTTTGTATCGCGGCGGCAAATATCTGCAAGTGGTGGGGCATACGCCAGTCAAAGAAGTACACTTGGAAGACGGAGTTCTTTCCTGTGATACTTTCTCGACCTATCGTGACGGAACCCCATACGGGTCACAGGCTTTTTGTATCGTGGATACCATTACTTTGGAGTTTGAGACAGTTAAAGGCGGATGAGTGCCGATAAAACAAGCGTTGAGAGAAACGGTGCTATATGCTATAATATTCCTATAAATTATTTGTGAAAGGAGGGTGCTTTATGGATTTGGTGCTGAAACAATTCGATGATATCCTGCTCCATTTTACAGCCAAACGAACCATTGACGGTATTGACGTTGCCATTACCTCAACAAACAAAGATAAAGCGACGTACCTACCCCTTGGTATGAAGTCCACCAACGAATCATTGACCCGTTGGCTGCGGCACCGGACGATTCCTGCAAACAGAGCTTATGCTCAGAATTTCCTATCAAAAAATGGCTTGAGCGAGAATGATTTCATCGGTATCCTACAAATCTGCAAAGGACTCTCCCTAACCGATTGCTATTGGGTCACTTATCCGGATGACCCAAAGACTTTCGCGCAGGTAAACCTTTTCGACAATCGATTCAGTCAAGTGCTATCGCAAATTGCTTTTACAGGTTATGGCAGTTCTCCTGCATCGAAATTCCGGTCCTCTCCTGAATTCACAACGAATGGTATGCTACCAAAAGCATGGCGTAGAAAAGACGGTAAAGTTCTGCTTTACAAGGGCGGGACAAGCGGTTTTGCCAATACTGGCAAAGAACCCTACTCTGAGTTCTATGCCGCACAGGTAGCTGAGGCAATGGGAATTGACCATATCTCTTATGGACTTTCCAAGTGGAAAGGAATGCTTTGCTCCACCTGTGAGCTGTTCACGAGCAAAGATATTTCCTTCGTTCCGGCATCCACGCTTATTGAAACCTCCAAGATTTCCCAAATTGTTGCCTGGTATGACGCTCACGGTTGGAAAGATGACCTAGCAGATATGCTGGTTCTGGATGCTGTGATTCGAAATGCGGACCGACATCTTGGTAACTTCGGCTTCCTGGTAGATAACCACACAAATCAATTGCTAAAGCCTGCGCCCATCTTCGATAATGGGTTATCTCTGTACTGTTATGTTATGGATGATGACTTGAACAATCTCTCCGAGCAGGAAAAGACATTGTCTCCAGCTCTGTATGCAAACTTCGATGAAGTCGCTTGTCATGTTATGGGACCAAAACAGAAACAGGAGCTGCGGCATTTGCTGACTTTCAAGTTCAAAAAGCATAGTCGGTATAATCTCGGTGATGAGCGGCTCAAGATGCTGGAACATGCAGTTCAGGAAAAGGCCAGATTCTTGTTGGAAGCTGCACAGCAATAAAAAGCAAATATTAAATAACAGAAATGCAGCTTAAAGAGAAAGGCTGCCATATAATGACGATGTCACAGAATTCACGGTAAAGGTTGACCGCGAGGCGTTTGAGGGAAGCTGGGACGGCTTGTCAGCACTCACCTACGCTTTTGCGGCGCAGCATACCAGTATTACAGTGGCGTATCGGACCCGCGTGTTGTGGTCAACTATATCGATGCCGATACCGGAGGAACGCGACAGAACCAAAACACGAGATTCAGCCCACGGATATTGTGCTGTTTGACAATAATGCCTGCAGCATGGTCATTTGCGGATTCTATTCCGACGGCTTCATGGGCTATACGGCGAAAGCCTACTATCAGAATAAGACAGATGACCGTATCGACATTATTCTGGATAAAGGCTCCATCAATGGCTTTGAGTGTACCCCGGGAGGAACAACATTGCTGGAACCACATTCCAATGCCTACGTGGATATCCGTTGGCAAGAATATGCCGAAACCTACGCAGAAAATGGCAATGACCCAACATCCATCACAGAAATTATAATGCCAGTTTTTGTGAGAAAAGACACAGGGAGCAATACGGTATACATTGACGCCACTTATTCTATTGACCCGCAGGCAAGAACTGCAACGCCGATAGTGAACCCCCAATGATAGTCGCATGATTTTCCGAAACCAAAAACTTCTGGAATAGCAGCAAAACTTTTCTGAGCTCAGAAAACTTTTGGCATTTTTGGAAAAAGTTTTCTGGAATGGGAAAACTCTCCGGCTTTTTGGAATGAAAAAATAAAAGCGCTCACCATTTTTCGGTGGGCGCTTTTCTTCATAAATCAGGGCAAGGAGACCCGCGACTTTAGTCGTGGGTTATTGACTCTTCAGTTTTCTTTTTCAGCCATTGTCTTCTCACAAACGGCGTGACATAAGTTTCATCACTCTTCAGCTCATAGCCATAGCTTTCAGCTATCAGGATGGCACGTTCGCTTGCTTTCTGTCCGGCAGGCAGGTGGCGAATGAAACCATTGATGTTCTTGGACGAAGCATCATATTTGGACTTGTCGAACACCCGCAGCGGCTCGTCGTCACCATTGCCTTTCTTGCGATAATCGCGGGGCTTTCCGCCAATCATCAGACAACGAATCCCGAATGGAGCATCCGCGTGTGTCACAAACGAAGACCGGAACGACGCATCAGTGGGCAGGACATCCGGCAAATCACAGGCGAGAGAAGTGTACAGCCAGAGAATCAGATTCGTGACGCTGTCAACCAGCTCTGGAAATTGAGCTCGGTCAGTCAAAATATAAAACCACTCGGTGCTTGTGTTATAGTATCCGGCCAGGTCACCGAACTTGGTTACGATTTTATACAGACACACAATCTCGTTGTCGCGGCAAGTCTCTTTCAGCTTAATTTCCTGTATCAGCTGGCAGGCATCAAACTGAAACAATGCACCGTTGGCGGGAAGAGTTCTGCGGCGATGGTGCAGCGTATCTTTCAGAAACTCTGTCGTATATTTGGGTGAGATGGGCTTTGGCCACCAGGACCACATGTTCGGAGTATTCTCAATCAGCGGCTTGTCCGGCAGCATGTCCACGGTATACTCGTTCACATAGGTAGCCATCGAAAGGACTGTGTTCGTATACAGATGTGAGAGCAAAGCGAGGTTGTTGATGCTATCGAAATCTGCAACATTCTCATAGCCATAACGCTTATAGTACGAAAAGACCATATCCAGGCGTCTATCTTCAGAAATCTGAAAATCGCATTTATCGTATGGCCGATTATTGAAAAGGGCTTCACTATAATAGACTGGAACATCCGCAAGGGGATAGGGGTCCCGAATGATGATAGGCTCATTCTCAGTCGAAATGCCAACAATGTTGTTCACAATGTCAAATTCCTGAGGCTTGAGGTATTCGCTCCCCTGCATCAGCATATCGATTACCGCGTACAGGACAGAATCATAACATTCCATAACTCCGTCAATGGACAATCCTGAATGAACACATTCCTGCGCATAAGCAATAGCCTTGAAATACAGAGCATAGTCCTTGTTCTTCTTGATGGGCTTTGTGAGCCCCTGCAAAAACTGATGATAGCCTTTAATGAACTTGTCGGGGTTTGCCATGGCAAGCTCTACCTGAGAGCTGACGGCCTCAATGATGGGTTTGCACTCCTCAGCTTCACGGACCAGGTGAAAGAGGAAAGTAGATGCTTTCCCAAAATCCATGTCATGCAATGTCGTCACAACCTGGCAAGCGCTGGACAGGGTTCTTCTCTGAAATACCCAGATAGACTCGCCTTTGCTCCGATACTTCTTATCCCATACCGGTGCGTATTTATCGACTAAGGCATTACCGAAATCTTCCTGCACTGCCAAAACACCATTTTCGTTCTGCACAGTATCCTCCTCATAGTTTCAGCTGCCCTACACAGCTCTGCGCAGTGGGCAGTAGTTTGTGGGTTATCTCGTTGCGGAAATACTTAGGGTCCACGGCCCGCATCCCGAACCGCACACGGTCTAAAGCATCTGCATCCTTGAGAATCGTATATAGCAGCCACACCCGTTCTTTGTCCCGGATATTGGATACTTTGAGGTCTGCAAGAGCCTTGCGGTCATCCAAGCAATGGTACTCGATGAGGAAAGCAGTTGCCGAATTGCAGTCGGAGGCTGTGTCATAATAAATGTCCCTAGACTTTGCTCCGTGACTGTCATCGACATCATCGTTTGTCCGCCCAATATCATGATAAAGAATCGCATCACATAGCTGGTGGGATTCTTTTTTTGTTAAGGCAATGCCCTGAACCTGAACCAAAAGCAGCGCATCAAAGAGAACTCGCAGCGTATGCTCGGCGTTGTGCTCCTCATCATTAGCCCGGCCATAAGCATCATACAGAGTGGAAATGCGGCTCCGGTAGCGCTGGTAGAGAGGGTAGAATGCCTGAATTTCATCTGTCAGGGCGTTAATGCCGTATAGTGTATCGACCTTTCTATCTTTTACGGCAGCCGGTGGGACAAGAGCCTCTTTTTCTTCATCATTCGGGAAATACTCGATAATGTCACATTTGCTGACATGGGCAGTGATGATTCTGCTGTTCTCGAGACTCGGGATGCGGCAGGCAAAGAAACAGGCTGCCTTGTAGCTTGTGGTCCAGGAGAAAGATTTCTCGTATGGAGTTGATTTGCTTCCTTCCCCACGATAGATGGTCACAATATCCGGCAGGCTGGATAGCTTCTTTTCAGTGTTCTGCTTTTGTTTCTGAGACTTTCCAGAAAAGACTTTCTGAAGGTTTTCCTCTTTGAGAGCCGAGAACCCAAAATCACTGGTACGATAGAAGTCCAAAAAAAGTGCGTATAGATTCTCACCCGGACTGGACAACTCAATGTATTTAGAAAGAACCGATACACGCAGGCTGTCTTCCAGGGAAAAGAGGTAGCTGCGGATAAAGGAAACGTTCCCCGATGAGATTGTCTCAGCCATATCCAGAACTCTCTGCTGAAACTTTTCGTCCGATTCGCCGTTCACAGCCAGACGCTTGTCGCCATAAATGTTTAGAGAAAGAACGATGGGAATGGCCGGATTATCGAGTTCGCAGTAATAGAGCGGGGCCAACATATTGCGAGCGGCATAAATCCTGGTGATGGGCAGTCTCGGATACTTCTTAGCGAATTCAGTGGCCGTTATACCGATGCTGTAGCCTTCTTTGTAGTACCGTTCAATATCCGCGCTCGTCTGCACTGCAGTAAGGGAAAGCATCGTATCAAGACTTGCTTGGTTGATGCTTACAAGAATATCCCCGACCGTCATTGCTTTTCTCCTCCCACAATTCTTTCTAACATAATTATATCATATTTTACAGATGGACGGGCCAAAATCGCAACTTTGTTCATGAATACTTAACCTTTATGCACGAGATTTATTGTTGCCCTAATATACAAAACTAGAGCCCCGTCATCTTGGATGGGGCTCTTGAGTTGTAGCTGGAGGTGTATCTCATTTTGTGCCAGGGGTATTGTATGGTAGTTTTCGAAAATGAGTACAAAAAAACAAACACCAGAAGTCAAACTCAAAAATATCTTAGTCTTGGCAAGTTTACCCTTGCGCCGCTGTGCGAACCTCATAAAATAGAAATTGTACAAGAGAAACGGCAAGTGACGTTCATCGCGATTGTAGTTGGTCGCCACGAATCGATGCCGTGTCTGCTTGCGCATAATTACCTCTTTTCGAAGCCCACAGGTCATTCTCTCACCTGTGGGTTTTGTTTATTGCGGAATTGTGCGAATTGCAGACAATTAAAGACAGAGCGATTGTGAGATGGGGCGATACCGATGCAGTAGGGATGAGAATCTTAGCAGCTAAAAGATTGAATATGGAGAAACAAAAATTATGGTATATGTGATTGGAATTGTAGCAGCCCTGATTATTCTCTTTGGATTTCTCTGCTACAAGAAAGCTCCGCCCACGGAGGCTATCGTTGTAACTGGCTTTGGCCTGTCTAAGCCTAAAGTGGTTTGCGGAAAGGGTACATTTGTTCTGCCCGTTCTCCAACGGGCTGACCGACTGAATATGCGCCTTTTGAAAATCGATGTCAAGACTCCTGAAACAGGTGTTAAGACGAAGAACGGCGTAAGTCTCTGGATTGACTCTGTTGTCACGATTCAAGTCTACAGCGAAAACTCTACCGTTCTGGATGAAGAAGTGAAGGCATCCGGTCTGAAAGACGCCAAGGCGTACATCATGTCCCGACAACAGGCAGCCATCTCGAACTTTCTGGGCATGAACGAGCAGGGCATCAATGAGAAAGTTAATGACGTTCTGCAGGGCAATTTGCGTGAGATTGTCTCTGACATGACCGTTGACCAAATTCTGACGAACCGCAAGCAGATGGCTGTGAGCGTTATCGAGAATGCTCGCCCCGACCTTGCTAAGATGGGACTTGAGGTCGTGACTTTTAACGTCCAGGATATCAGGGATGCGGTGGATGTTCAGGGCCACAATCACGGCGTTATCGAAGCTATCGGCATCGAACAGGAAGAGCTCGTAAAGAAACAGGCTGAAATTGCCCGTGCTCAGGCTGCCCGTGATGTAGCCTGCGCGAAGGCCGATGCTGAGATGGCTGCAAATGCCAAGGAAGTTGAAGCGCAGACTGCGATTGCAAAACGCAACAATGAATTGCAGCTCGCCAAGGCAAAGCTGAAAGCTGAAGCTGATAAAGCTGCGGCTGACGCAGATGCTGCCGGTCAGATTCAGATGAATCTCCGCGCCAAAGAAATCAAAGAAGCGGAAGCGGATGCTGAAATCGCCAAGCAGAAGAAAATGGTAGACCTTGCCGCACAGGAAGCCGAGGTCCAGCAACGCAAACTGGATGCGGAAGTCCGCAAACAGGCAGATGCTGACCTGTACCGCCGCCAGAAAGAGGCAGAAGCCAAGAAATATGAGGCGGAACGTGCAGCTGAGGCACAGAAGTTCTCCAAGCAGCAGGAAGCAGAAGGCATTGAACTTGTCGGTAAGGCAGAAGCTGAAGCGATTCGTCAGAAAGGCTTGGCTGAAGCGGAAGCCATGAAACAGAAAGCAGAGGCATATAAGCAGTATAACGATGCGGCTGTGGCTGAAATGCTCATCAAGGTTCTTCCTGACATTGCCAAGAGCGTGGCTCAGCCTTTGTCCAGCATTGATAAGGTTTCTATCATTGGCGGTGATGCCTCCGGCGTATCCGGCGTTTCCGGGAACGTTCCTATCCTGATGGCTCAAACCATGCAGACGGTGAAAGAAGCGACCGGCATTGACATGGGCGAAATTGTCCGTGCCAACAGCATCCAGGCAAAGACAGACCGCAACATCAACATTATGACTCAATGTGAACAGCCTGAGAATAACAAAGAGAAAGGAGGTGCCAAGGCAATGGAACGCGCAGAAGGCGGCTATCTAATTCATGAGAAGAGTCTCAACGGTGAGGAAGTCACTCATTTTCGACCGGATGTGACCGAAGAAGAGAAGGCTATCATGAAAGACAAAAAGGCCAAAGATTAAAGACAACATGAAAAGAGGGTGACTCGAAAGAGCCATCCTTTTTTCTGTTGTGACGCAAACGAAAAGTTCATGGTGGCCATCCAATTTAGGTGACTGTCTTTTTTGCATGTTAAGACTTTGTTGCTGAATTGTGCGAATTGAAGATAATTAAAAACAAAAGATGCTTTGTATCAAATCGATTGAAACCGAAGAGGTGAAGTTAATGCTCGGCGTGAGTTTGATTATCATAGCAGCAGCTGCCGTGTATATGGTCGAGGCGTATATCCATACCTACTATGCGATTGAGTATATGCACGGCGCACCGCTGTTCTTTGTACTACTTGCAAAATACGCGGCACCGGTCCTGTTCCTGCTCCTGTGCGGGTACTTTGTATTCCGGTACATGGAGAAGCGGCGGGAATCGGAAAAGCCTGTGCAGGATAAGCTCGTAAACCGAGAAGAAGCCTATGCAGAGAAAATTTACGCGACCGTAAAAACAAAAGCTGTGTTCTCAGACCAGGCCAACCAGATGCTGTATCAGGTCATGCGGTTCGGACAAAAGATGGCGGTGGCGTACAGCATGACGCAGGACAGCAAGACTTCCGGAGAGCAGGCGAAGTGCCTGACGCTGTTGGCGTCGGCAGAACGAATATTCTATGACCGTCTGGATGACGCTATCCGCTCGGCATCGATGTTCGATGAGACAGAATACAAAGCTTTCCAACAAGGCATTATCTCGTTCGGAGATACCGATACCGCTAAAAAGAAGCAGGAGATATACGCCGGTATCATCAAGACGATAAACAATGTGGTCCATGATAATGAGCGTCTTATCCTGCGCTTAGATTCTCTTGCCTACGCACTCAATCAGCGCTCAGCACAGAATCCGTGGGATACCGATGTGGTCTTGGCAATGTCACGACTTGATGATGTCATCAGCAAAACAAATCAAGACCTTGAACAGGACGAGGAAATCAGTCGTGAGGCTCTGAAAAAATACGATTCTTTGAATGGAGGTAATTGACAATGGCAAGAAAAGGTGTGTTCCCGATAGTAGCGACCTTAGCGGTCGTCGGCGTAGTATTGGCGGTGTTCTCCCAGACGGTGATGCGGGACTCGAATATCAGCACCAATACTATGACAACGGAGCAGGCGTATGCGGATTTGAGCGGGAAGATGAAACGCATCGGGGTACAGAAAGTATCTGTGAACCCGCAGCAGCTTGATGTATCGGAGTTTTTGGACGCGAAAGATGAGTTGCCGGATATCGACTCCTCCTACCCGTTTGTGGTAGAGGGAAACGGTGATGTCAACATTGAAATCTTCTCTTCCGGCGAGAAAGCAGCAGAATCCGGTTCTGATTCTTTCCTGACCAGCATGGCAAAGAAGTTTAACGCCCAGCACAACAAGACTTCCGGAGACAAGACCATGAGCGTCTCTCTGCGCTCCGTTCCGTCCGGTACGGCAGCTGAGTACATCTCGACGGGAAAGTATCAGCCTGAGTGCTATACACCTTCAAACACGCTCTTTGGCGAACTGGTGAAGAACGAGGGCGTAGAGTTGACCGTTGAGGCTGACCGTCTGGCCGGCAATGTGGCGGGTATTCTCGTATCGAAGAAGACAGGGGATATGCTCCGCTCTGAATACGGTGAAGCGTCTGTTTCTTCCGTTCTGAACGCAACCATCGATGGCAAACTCATGATGGGATACTCGAACCCCTATACGAGTGCAACGGGTCTCAACTTCCTGCTTGCGGCCCTTGCGAGCAGCGGCAGCGACACGATTGTCGATACAGCAGCTGTTGAGAATTTCCAGAAATTTCAGGCGAACGTCCCTCTCGTATCCTTCACCACCCAGCAAATGGTCCAGTCGGCGGACAAGGGCATCGTGGACGGTGTCGTGATGGAGTACCAGTCTTATCAGAATGACCCGACCTTACAGCGCAACTACGAGTTCATCCCGTTCGGTGTCCGGCATGATAATCCTCTGTATTCCATCGGAAATGTCTCTACTGAGAAGAAGGAAGCGATTGCCGCCTTCGTTTCCTTCTGCGCTCAGAACCAGGCTGAGGCGACGAAGGACGGGTTCAATGGCCTCGATGACTATGCTTATACCGGAAAAGTATACGACGGCAACACCATCGCACAGGCTCAGAGTGTCTGGAAAGAAGAGAAGGACTCCGGCATTCCTATTGTGGCAGAGTTCGTTGTCGATACTTCCGGCTCGATGCGCGGCGAACCCCTGAATGCCCTGAAAACCGCGATGATAAACACCATTCAGTATATCAATGACGACAACTATATTGGCATTATTGGCTTAGATTCGGATGTCAGGGAATACCTGCCCATCGACCAGTTCTCCCTGACCCAGAAAACCCTGTACAAGGGTGCCGTAAACTCCCTCGACGCGAACGGCAGCACCGCAATGTACAACGGTCTTTGCGTTGCTATGGACCGCATCTACAAAAAATCTCAGGAACTGGGTGGGAATTGCACGCCCATCATCTTTGTGCTCACGGACGGTGACAACAATACCGGATATGACTTCTCCGATACGAAGAACATTATCGCTGGTATGGATATCCCCATTTACACCATCAGCTACAACTACGCAGCGGATAGTCTTTCGGAGCTTGCTTCCATCAACGAGGCGGCAGCTATCGTCGGTAACAGCGAGGATATTACCTATAAGCTCCGCAATCTGTTCAATGCAGAGATGTAACTCAAAAGCGCGGTTTTGTCCGCGCAGCTGCTCAAAAAGACAGCCTCCACGCGGCGAGCAGCGGACAACGGGAAACAGTCCCGGCAAATCGTCTTTCAGAACGGAAGGTGGGATAGCACTATGCGAGCACAACAGGTCCCGAACTCTCCCTATTTTATCCATTACGACGATAACGGTTATTGCTGTATATCCAAAAGCAGAGAAAGCCAAGAATCCATCCCGGAATCCGAGATGCAGGAGTTTCTTGATGCAGTAGCCAACGGGTTACTCTACATCGAGAAAGAGCGAAAAAGCAGATACCAGCGCATCGAAGAAGCCGAAAAAGCAGCTTTTGCCAAGGGTGAAGCGGAAGGTCGAGAAGATAAGCTGCTCGCCACAGTCAAGGAGCTGAAGGAAGAGCAAGCGTCAAGAGCAGAGTATGAGCGCAAGCTGCAGTATGAAGTATATGCTCATACTAATCACACCACGAAAACTGAGTGGGTTCGCCTTAGTCGTGGAGGATGGTGAGCAGCATGATAGGAAGCATTCCAATTCCAAACACCAGATTTTATCTGTCAAGCTTCGACGGTAAGAAATGGTTTATAACAGAATATTACAGGACTGCACCGTTCAATCCTGCAAAAGAGACATACGACTTGTACAAGGCGTTCGCGGAAGCATTCCGCGAAAACGAGATGGAAGAGCAGGAGTTTCAGGAGGAGCTCAAAAAGGCCGTCAATAAAGCTTACGGAAACGGCTTATACGCCGGACGGCATAGTGTTGATTTTGGCTGAGCCGAACAAAAAAAGGGGCAATGACAAACGAAAAAAGAACAGATGGATTTTGCGAGAGCGGTTTTAGAACACAATAGGCGGCATGAAAGCGAAAAATCAGATACGACTGAAGTTCAGAAAACAAACCGTGAAATATACAAAATCGAAGAAAAACAGCGCAGGAAAGCGGCAAAACGAATATGAGCATAGCAAAAATCGAAACTGCATCAGGCGTAACGCTGGTCCTCAATGGCAACACGGTCTTTGCCTCTGACGATACATCCTACTGGATGCAGGGGGCAAAAGTCATTGGTGACGATGGGCATGTCTATGGGCATGCTGAGACTATTCGAGACGCCCTGTGTCTCGTCTTGGCAAAGTACGGCGGGTTAAAGGGCAACAGTACGAAACAAACAAAACCAGTAAAGGCGGTGAGAGCATGGTAGTGTATACAAAATCCGGTGTGACGGTAAATTGCTGCGGCAATCTCTTCATTGCATCGGACGGCAAGACCTACAACCTCTGCGGCAGGATGCTGACCTGCAGCGGGAAAATCATCAGCTACAACTGTCAGTCGAAAGAAGAAGCACTGGGTACGGTCGTGGGGCTGTACGGCGGAAGACGATTTTAGGAGGTACACTATGCAAACGGTCATGACGAACAGCGGTGTGGAGCTTCGTGTAGAGAGCAGCATCATTTACACAACCGACTCGAAAGCATTCTGGCGCAGCGGTAACATGCTGGTCGGAAACGGCACGGTCGTCAGCTACCAGTGCCGGTCGATGGATGAGGCGGTCGATATGGTCGCCGCCTTGTACAACGGAAAGAAAGCAGAAGCAACGCAGGCATAATCCTCTGTAAAAGTATACGCCGTTCACCTTTTCGGGTGGACGGCTTTTTGCTTTGTGTATATAGCGATTCGGAAGCAAAGCAAGCTGATTTTACCAGCACTTTGATATTATAAGGCATGATTTCCAGCAGTTTGATATTCTACGGTCAGTTGCACAGCCGTGCGAATTGAATACAATGGGAATTGGAGAACAAAAAGAGCGATGCAATGATGTATTTGCAATAAATATGGCTGCTGTTTTTGGTATTCACGAAACAACACGAAATTAAACGAAACGCGAAGAGGATACAAGAAAAAACGAATAAAATCCGGCTGAGGCGGATAAAACTTGCACCGAGTAGTTTGAAGTCCGGACAATGGGACAGCTAAAGTGGTAGAATGAAACTAGGAATACCTAAAATCAGATTTAACCGAAAAAGCAAAAAAACATGAATGATTAGTTGCTAAAAACGTAACTGCTCGCATATATACCCGACCAAAAGAAAAGACACAAATCTGTTTAGAAAGGATAGACACAAAATGGCAAGGAGAAAAGCAAACGACTTGGAAAATCAGATGTCGCTCATGGACATGATGGTGTCGGAAAGCCCCGAATACACCGAGGAAGGCCCGGAAGAACTCTTAGACCCCGGCGAGGATACGGGGGACAGTGATGGACAGACGGATAAGCCCTTCAAACCAGTGGCGAACAAAACCACGAAGGCAAAGGCGAGCATCTCCACGCAGGCGCTGAGTGTTGTGAAGGCGATATATGCTGATACGGTCGAAACGAATTGGGAGGAGCTGTTTGACGGGCTCGACAGACTCTATGCTATCACTTTTTCGTCCGGAATCGAGTTCGTAAATAAGGTCATCAACAAGTTCTCGTATGCGGAAGTCGTGTTCGGATGCGAGAAAATCATCGCCACCGACATCGCTGCCATCATGTCGGTGCAAATCGACAGCGTGCAGCGGCTCGCTAAGTCTAAGTCGGCAGGGAACCTCGCGAACAGGCTCTATGACGGGTCATTGCAGCTGTATGTATCGCGGGACACGAAATCGCACGAGAAAATCTTCATCTTGGAGAGCGCTGACCATAAGCGGGTCCGAGTCATCACCGGCAGTGCGAATATGTCGGCATCGGCGTTTTGCGGCATTCAGCGAGAGAATATCGTCTGCTTCGATGACGAGGCGGCATTTTCGCATTACAAGGTTCTGTTCGAGACCTTCAAGGAGACCTGCTCCGACAATGTCTCCTATAAGGCAGTCGTGAACACCATGAACCAGGAAGATTATCTGAAAGAGAACATCAAAGAGGTGCCCGTCTTTCAATCTATTGAAAAGCAGAAGCTTGTCTTTCTGGAACAGGCACAGCCTGAGGATGAGGTCGAATACGAGATAGTTGCCGATGTCAAGAAAATGCAGGAACTCGTCAAGCCAATCATGCCTAAGATGCCGGTACAGGCGAATCGTATTGTAGTGGCAGCGGAACCGATGCGCGCTTTCGGGAAACGATATACCGAGGTTCGGCGTGTGGCAGCTGAGGCAGTTAAGCAGCTCCCGAAATTACATATCGACTATGATGCCGGGACCATGACCTTCAACGACGAGAATATCGACCTCAATCCGAATCTCAGCGAGGTGGCAAAGAACATCAAGAGCATCCAGAAGTTCTTCTCAGGCATGGACTACTTTTACGGCGATGTCGAACAGGCCAAGAAGGACTACTTCAAGTACATGACCTGGTATCTGGCTACTCCGTTCATGGCGTATCTGCGGTATTTCGCATCGAGAAACAACTACGATACGAAGCTGTTCCCGATGTACGGCGTTATATACGGCGACTCAAACGGCGGCAAGACGACCTTTATAAAATTTCTTGTCAAACTCATGTGCGGTGAGACCGTTAAGATGAACACAACGGAGGATTTCACAGCCACAAGAATCGACGGCCTCAAACGAGTTTGTGAGGGACTGCCGCTGAACATCGACGACCTCGCCAAGACCCAGTTTCAGAACCATTCAGAACGGGTAATCAAGAACGATGAATGGGGTATCTCTGACAGGCTCGTGAACTATCCTGCTGTATCTATCACATCGAATAAAATTACCTCGCTGACAAAAGACCTCTCGAAACGCGCTATCATCTGTCGAATTGGTGCTAAAATCGACAACGAGCGCGGTGCCAAGAACTCAAAGCGTGTGAATGAGAGTATGTCGGAGCTGTCAACCGCGTTCTATGGCGAATATGTCCGCCGAATGCTTGTTTGCATCGATGAGATGACGACGGAAATGCGTGAAAATGCGAATGGCAAGGAATACTTCCCGGATATCTTCCACGCTTCGTCTAGTGTCATTGCAGATATCTTCGAGGCATGCGGAATCGATTTGCCGGACTATGTGCGTATCCTGTACTATAACGACTATATGGGTGATGAGAGCATTGGTCGTGCTGCAATTGAGAAAATCGAACTGGCATGGCAGGCTGACCCGAGCAAGTTCCGGGTTGATAAGAAGCAGAACAGGCTCATTTACTCCTATCCGCCGGATGGACCGTGGTACGAACTGAAATACATTGCAGATGAGCTGCCGAACTCCCTCGAAGCAGAGATTTCTGGCGGCAACCAGCTTATCATGAACTACGAGCAGGCACAGGAATTGTTCGGCATCAAGTTTCGGCGCTGGCTGGGCATCTTTAACCTCTAATATGCATGGCAGGTTCCTTTCGGAGCCTGCCTTCTTATTTCGCAAAAATAGTTGCCCATTTGTGCGAATTGCAGACAATCAGAAGTAAAGCATAAAGCGAAGGAGCTGAGTACCATCTCAAAATTTGCAAGCAAAAAGTTGATTGAGCGAAATTGCAATATCATGAAAGACTACGGCAATGGCTATTCCGTTGAGGAGCTTGCCACAAAATATAGGTTGAGCGTCCGTACTTGCTATCGAGCGTTAGACGACGCGAAACAGGAGGCCAGAATTCAGTTGGCGCAGGTAGAGGATGCTAGAAAGGCCGAAATTCTTGCTGCGTACAAAGCCAGTGTCCCTCTCAAGGAAATGATTGCAAAATTCAACGTGGCAGAAGGATATTGCAGCATGGTTGCCAACGATGCGGGCCTGACTGAAAACCGTAGAAATGAGCGCATCAAAATTAGACAAAGACCGCGCAATGAGAATATCTTTCGAGAATACGAGAGTGGCGTGCCGGTGCAGAAACTATCCGAAAAATATCAGCTCTCGGTTCCTGGTATTTACAAGGTTATCCAGCGAGTGAGAAGGCAAAAGGAGGCGATGGAGTTTTGCAATGGATTGTGAAGCAAACCAAATCGAAGGGGTATGAGTTTACCTTCGATATTATGAAAGACGATGCTGTTATCGGGCAGGCACACTATATCCCGAAAGTGCTGCGGCAAGGTTATGGCATCCGGCTGAATGATTCCAAGTTCCTGCTGCAATACATGCCAGCTGCTGACGCAAGGGCGTACATGCGCGGCATCAACACGAAAGATATTCTGAGACACCCTTTTGCTATCCGTGAGAACAACTGCACGGTAGGCGAGATTTCCGTCATCCATACAAAAACCGGATTCCTCCAAGGATACAATTCTATCGCCATGCAGCTGTATGGCGAGGAATACCAGAGCTACAAAATCGGCTTTGGAAAAGAAGGAATATGCTGCCCTGTATTCCTTTGTGGACAGCAAATCGCCCAAATCAATAAGAGCGCGGTGGTCAAGGATAATCTGGATGAATACCTGATTTACGCAGTGAATGAAAAGGCACTAATGCCGTCCGTTGTGTTCGCCATTTATATCGATGGGATATACTACGCAAACCGAGGCATGTATGTGGATGACGCAACGACTATCAACTGCGAATACAGCTTGAACGAGGAAGTCCTGTCCCACTACGACCCGAATTTTGTCAAGGGACTATGACTCCGATAACTGGTAGTCACAGACAATATCATGTTGCGAAACTGTGCGAATCGCAGACAATTAAAAGTGAATGAATTACAAAAGCTACAGAGGATAAACAATGAGCTATGAACCCATTATCACACCGGGCAGGAATTTCTTTCTTGTCTCGACGGAGTACAAAGAGAGCTGCTCTGCCTGGTGCCGCAAGCAAATTAGAGCGACACTGAGGACCTGTCAGGGACGAGTCATCATCATTGATGCAACAGGCGAGTACGCGGACTTGGCGCTTGAACATGACAGATTGATTCGAGAGAAAATCCCGTCCATCATTTATCGGTATAAGCTGGTGGACGGGAAACCGTATATTGCTCATGTCATTGAAGTTGATACGGAAGCAAATGAAGCACCGCACCTGATTGTATACGATATCAGCCGGACCATAATCATCAGCTGGAAGGTCGGCGTGGAGGCAATTGATAAAATCCTGCAATCCTATGCCGTGATGCAAGACAGTGAAATTGCGTGGCTGTATGTTCCGCTGGACTTATATACCAATGTCAAGCCCGAAAGCGAATCCTGGAACATTCTGGAACGAACCATCAAGGGCAATGAAGGAAAGCTCATGACAGTGCTAACGACTCGAAAATTCACCATCGGCATGGTTCAGCGCTGTTTGCATATGACAAAAAATAAACTTTTGGAGGATAGCAAATGACCAATGAGCAGCTGAGAATCGCATTGACGGCGAATGCCGTTACCAAACAGACCCGTAACCATTTTGGGTTCAGTGACCCGTGTGGGAAGACTCTGGAAGAGTACAACAAATCTTCAACGCTTTGCTGTGTGACGGCAGCGCAGAAAATGAACACGCCGGGTTTCGAGCGTGTCCTTGCTGCACAGATTTTCCCCTGCTTCACCATCGGCTGCTGGAACCAGACGAAGACGGTCTATGATTTTGACTACGAGTTCCAGAAAATTCTTATGGATACGGATGACATGGCGATTCATCAGGATATCCTGCAGCGGCTTCCAATTCGTGATTTCTTTATCCCGGTGTATGACAGCTACGACCACAACGGTATGTTCGTGCATGTGGAATTTGAAGAGAAAGAGAAGACCACTGCTTTCGGCATCGTTCTTGTCGGCCCGGCCAAAGGCAGCCATGATGATTTCACGTTCCTGACTCTGCCTGCCTGGGCCAAAGAAAACCAGAGCTTGACGGAAGCAACTCGGAGCACGAAAGAATACCTGGAAAAGGCAGCCGGGCAGCGGCAGGTAAATGGTATCAGCGCACCGGCTGTGATGGAAGCAGTTCCTTCGGTCTTTGACGGCGGCACGCCTTATGTTCGCCTGGCAATCCTGTGTGCCTACTATCTTGCCAGCAAGAACCCTGATGTCCGCTTGGAAACTTCCAAAAAGCGTGACCGCCCGGTATTCGTGTTTCAGGGAAAGGCACAGCGAATCAACGTCAAGACATATACCGTTGGTGAGAATGCGGCCAAAGAATACAAAAAGAATGGGGAAGGCAAAACTCCCCGCTGGCGGCATTACTGGTGCGGCAATAGCCGGGAACGTCGGGAATGCAAATTCATCTATTGATGGGATGAGGTAAATATCATGGCTTCCCATACTTATCAGGACCCGATTGGGTTCTATGAATGGTTCGATGACCTTCCTTATGCTATCCAGGATAGTATTCTGAAACACCTGCCGCATATGGAAGACGAGGAATGGCTCATTGTCATTATCCTTGCCGCTCTTCTTCTGATGATTCTGGTTTCAGCGTATCTGGGCTATGCAAGACATAATGTCAGAAAGACGAGTGAACGACTCAACGCTCTGAAAGAACTGAATGCTGCAACAAAGTTTATACCGGTCGAGACGCAGTACCGATACTACCTACGCTCTGATACGAAACTGGAATACGAGGAGTTTTCACTCCCGAAATTCTTCCGCCGCGAAGTGAGAGAAAACTTTAAGCTGTTCAACACTCTTCTTGGCAATGCTCGGGCAAACACGATATTTTATGAAACATATGCCCTCGAAATCCAGGAACTCCCGGATTGGACAGAATCGGATGACGATTGCGGGCGGCATATCCCGTTCTTCCTCTACCATAACATCGAGAAGGAACTGTACGACGAAACTGTCCTGGACTGTCCTGTAACGAACCCTGAGTTTGTCTGTACGAAAAGCTATCTGCCCAAAGATGCCAAAGAGCCGATTGAGACGGAAGAGACCTATACACTGGAGGAACTGGAAGAGTACATACGCCGCTTGAAGGTTGCAGCCGATGTCAAGAAGAACAGCCAGAACGCAGGCTGAAAAAGGCGGTAAACAAATGCAAGAGGCGGGAGTCCCGGGTTTGTTGGTTCCAGAACGTTTTTCCACCTGAACTTTAACAGCACTTTGATATTCTGCGGGTATTGACAAACAGCCAAAAAGGTGCTTGAGTTAAAAGCCATTGCAAAAAAGTGCGATATCCATATAATAAATTGAAATCCAAAAGGGAGATACACATTATGAGTGAACAGAAAGAAAATGCTCAGCTCGAAGCTTATCGGAAGCTCGTTGAAGATTTCAAGCGCTTTGTCAGCTCTGAGATTCGGACGGAGGAAAACAGTTACCGAATTGTGGACATGACTTCTGAAGATGCCGAAATCAATGACCCTAGTGTTCCGGTAACTCAGCTGGAAGACGATAAGGCAGAGAAGCTTGCCGGTATCTGCATGGACCTGTCCAATGCCACGCTGTGGCTCTACTACAACCGTGACAAATTTGCAAACGTCGAGTTCATGCCCCTGACTGATGAAACTCTGAAAGAATACCAGAAGCAGGCTCAGAATGCTCTGAATGAACCGAAGAGCCCTCTGTATCTGAAATCCTGGTATCAGCTCATTGAAATGTTGAGTCAGGAATGTATCCCGCAGCGCTATGAGGATGACGGTCAGCGATATACAGACGTCTATGTGAACACCTATATGCTCATGTACCTGACCATGACCCGACTCAAGAACGGCGGAACCTTTACACGCCTTGCAAACGGGCAGGGAAGCGATGCTGTGAAAATCACGACCATCGCAATGTACTACTTCTCCAGCCTTTTGACGGTTCTCTGCACTGAATATTAAGAAATTTTTTCCCGTGTGAGCAGTGACGCTCATGCGGGAATTTTTTGTAATTTTCTATTGTCAATCTGTGCGAATTGCGTACAATGAAAAATATAAACCAAAAATATATCTTATAGTTGTCCCGCATGAGTTGTTTGTGCGGGACTTTTTGTTTGCGGAAAGGAAATGCACTATGTACGGTTTATCAGAAGAAAGCTTAACGATTGTTGGTGTTATTTTGATTGTGGTTGGTGTCGCTATGATTGGTTGGGGATTTGAATGGAATCAGGACATTACCAATGATAAACGGGTCGGAACCGTTGTCAGAGACATTGGCGTTATGGTTTTGGCAACCGGCATTATATTTGTGATGCAGCGGGCAATGAACTAAATTGAGAAAAAGTAAGGCAGGCTCATTTCGAGCCTGCTTGTTTTTTGGGTGAAATATGATTACAACAAAGAAGATTGACCCACGGCCATATCAGCAGAAAGCTGCTGCGGCGATTCATAGAGAGTGGGATGCCGGGAATAAGAAAACGCTGGTTGTGATGCCGACCGGAACCGGCAAAACTATTGTGTTTGCAAGCATCGTGAACGACCAGGTGGAAAAGGGCGAACACGTTTTGATTCTTGCGCACCGGGAAGAGCTTTTACAGCAGGCAAGCGACAAGCTCAAGATGGTGACGGGGCTAGAGACCGCATTGGAGAAAGCTCAGAACTCGGCACTTGATTCCGATAAAATGGTCGTTGTCGCCAGTGTTCAGACTCTCTCTAAGCAGAATCGGTTAATGAAGTATCCGCGTGATTATTTCGGGACTATCATCATTGATGAAGCGCATCACACGGCAGCCAAAACTTACAAGGGAATTCTCGAGCATTTCATTGATGCCAAAGTGTTGGGCGTGACTGCAACACCCGACCGAAGCGACATGAAATCCCTATCTGATATCTTTGATAGTCTTGCATTTGAATATAAGCTCCCGGATGCAATTCGGGAAGGATATCTCTGCAAAATTAACACGAAGACAATTCCGGTCGAGGTAGACATCAGCAAGGTTCATATCAATGCCGGTGATTTCAGTGCTCAGGACCTCGGCAATGTTCTTGACCTGTATCTGGACACGATTGCGGATGCCATTGTGCGAGAATGCCAGAACCGAAAGACTGTCATCTTTACGCCTCTGGTACGAATCAGCAAAAGACTGTGCAATATCCTCAATAAGCGAAACTTCAAGACCGCAGAAGTCAATGGCGCGTCTGCGGACCGGGAGGACGTTCTGAAAGGGTTTGACAATGGCGAGTACAAGGCGCTGACGAACGCGATGCTCCTGACGGAAGGCTGGGATTGCCCGACCGTTGACTGTATCATCTGCTTGCGTCCTACCAAGAGCCGTAGCCTGTATGCGCAGATTGTGGGACGCGGAACACGCCTATGTGAAGGGAAAAAGAATCTTCTCGTGCTGGATTTCCTGTGGCTGGCAAAGAAACATAGTCTTTGCCATCCTGCTGATATTTTCTGTGAAGACCCGGAAGTGGCACAAAAGACCACCGATATGCTGGCGGATGCGGCACTCACCGGTTCGAATAGCCAGGAGAATTTCGGGAGTCCCGAATTGGGGCTGATTGAGGCAATCGAGGAAGCACAGACTGAGCTGGACGAGGAAAAGCGGAAAGCACTGTGTGAACTCGAAAAGCAGGATACGATTCAGCGCAAGCTCAAGGCACAGCGTCAAAAGCCGAGAGGATTGGTTGACCCGCTGCAGTATATCTTCAGCATCGAAGCGCCGGAACTCAACGATTATCAGCCGATGTTTGAGAGTGAGAGGCAGGAGCCTTCCGATGACATCATCGATAGTATTTCGTGCTACGGCGTAAAAGGGGATGCCATCAAATCTCAGGGCCTTGCCGCTGCAATTCTCAAACGACTCATTGCTCGCAGAGCCAGCGGAATGGCTACCCCGAAACAGATTCGGTGTCTTGAAAGTTTTGGGTTCGTCCATGTTGGGCGCTGGACATTGCGCTATGCAAGCAGCTTTTTGGACATCATCAGTTCTCATGACTGGAAACTTCCGAATGGGTTCGACGCATCCACGCTGGACCCGGAAAAGAATACGGCAGAAGACCTCGCCAAGCTGTATCCAGACTACAAGGAAGACGAGACGAAGAAAGCACCGCGTGGGGATGCTTTCATCTGCTGCTACTACGATGCAAGCTACAATTTGGCTCGCAAGAAGGTCTGCAACAGTGAAAAAGAAATGTTGAATCTGTATTATTCACTGTTCAATACTTGCGAAGCAAAGTACTTCTATTATACGAAGGAAGCTGATGCCTGGATGGCAGAAAAGCAGAATCTAATTGCCAGAAAGACTGGAACACCGATTCCTGCCGCACAGCCGACTCAGGCAACACCCGCAGTACCTCCTCCCTTTGTCCCGACAGCTCCCGCTAAGAGCCACGAATATTATTGCTGCCTTGCCCGATGGGATGGGTCCTACATTGGCTATGAGATTTACAAGAGTGAGCAGGCAGCACAGAATGCCCGAAAGCAGATTGCCCGGCGCGGTGAGACGGCAGTGTATGCCACGGTAGAGGAAGCCGAAGCGTGGGTCGAACAACAGAAGGCGGCAAGAACCAGGAGGTAACAAGATGCGTACAAACAAGACGGCAAGCCACATTTGCTACGAGCTTGACCACGATGTGCAGGAATATGCGAAACGGCTTTTAGCCAAAAAAATTCTGCATGCGGTACGGCAGGACAATACTGCTTTATTGCCTGACGAAATGGCAAAAAAACTCTCCGAAACGGCAGTATTTCTGACCGAACGCCTCGCGCTTTTGTATGAGCTGAATTCTGGATTCCGAGGCATCCGATTCAGCACTTTCGGAGAACAACCTGCTGTTTACACTACCATGGTCCAGCACAATGCTCCGCTGTACGATGAGCTGATGCTTGGACGGGCCTACAACCTCGCCAGCTTCCTTGCCGCTGAAAGTCCCGATATCAGAGAAGTGGTTTTGATGAAGCATGGGGTTTTGGCGGCAATTTATAATGCTGCTGCGCACATGAAAGAGCGGACTCCGGAGCCGGGAGAAATCTCGGTTCAGAGCCAGCTGTTTGTGTCTACGGCAGTTGAGTTGTTTGATGGTCTTTTGAGTACAGCAGTAGAGAAAAAGAACAGCGGCAATAAAACCGCCGCATGAGATAGAGAATAGGAGATTCGTATGATTCGATTCAGAAAAGATACCCCTCGCTACTGGTTTATGAGTAACTATTATTCTTGCGAATTTGTGATGAATGGGATTCGTTACAAGAATGCCGAAGCAGCGTTTCAGAGCCACAAGGTTCCGCTGGAAGAGCGCAAACAATTTTCAGACATGCCTCCGGCAACGGCTAAGCATTTTGGCCGTCATGTGGCTTTCCCTGCCAACTGGGACGAAACCCGGGACGATGTAATGCGCCGCGTGGTGATGGCTAAATTCGAACAGAATAAAGACCTCAAGCAGCGTCTCCTCGAAACGGGAACGCAGCCAATCGAGGAAGATACCACCAGTTGGCACGATAACTACTGGGGAAACTGCCATTGCCCGAAATGCCGGAACATCCCGGGTCAGAACCGGCTTGGGATTATTCTGATGGAAACGAGGGACAAGCTAAAAAAACAAACGAGTAAATAATATTTGCGAGTCATTTCCTTTTTTAAGACAAAAGGCTGCCGCCCATCACGGGTAGCAGCCTTCTTTTTTGTTTAGTGGGTGTCGTGGCACACATGCTCGAAATCGACGAGCAGCTCATTTGCTGCCTTTTGCACACATGCTATGGCCGGTTCATCCTTGACTTTTTCAGGTAAAAGGATAAGGCACGGACGGTTAATATCAGTTGAGCTGCTATAGTGGCAGGAGAGCAACTCTTCTCCAAATTCGTGATTAAGGGCGGAGGCAAGACATTTACCGAGCAAAGCACAATCCTCATCTTTCGCCAAAAGCCTATCCGCCTCATCGTAGTTAATGCGGCCGTTATCGAGACATATACGGTCAAGAAATGCACGAACAGAAGCAGATGCGCTCATGGCATCTATAGTCTGACGATGATTCTCAAGAAAAATGCAAAATATCGGCTTTTCGATTTCATCCAAGTAAAAGCCAAGGCCGGTAATACGGGTATTGGTATCGGTTTGTGTCATAGGAAACACCTCATCCATTATGGCAGCGAATCACCTTGCCGCATTCAGAACAACTCACTGAACAACTTCGCCAAGGTCATTTGCGTATTTCGGGTCACACATCATGAAATAGTTGACGGGGCCGTACTCCAGACCGAGCTCCTGCGCGTATGCCTTGATAGCTTCCAGAACGTCCTCTTTCTTGAGGCCAAACTTGGAATGCAGACGGGCAAACTCTTTGTCAGAGACAGAAACGCAAGAGCAATTTTCTGCATCGGTTTCTTTGCTGCCCAGCATCCCGTGAATCCTCCCGCGACTTCAGTCGTGGGAGGATTCACAATAGGGAACTGTTCTTGACTCGGCGCATTGCCTACAGCTATGGCGGCTTTGCAAACGACCAGCTCAGACGTTTGCAGATGGGACTCCTTCGTAATGGGGCCTCGCCGGAAGCATTCAAGAACAAATTCGAGAAGAGAAGCCTGGAACGGGCGATTACCGGATGGGGCAAGGATGACATTTTTGAAATCTCCATCAGTAAGGATACAGATGAAGAAGGCAAACATCCGCTCCTGATTTCTTGCAGCTTGAACGATTATCCAGTCACCTCTCTAAAGCCGCTGCTAAAGAGTCTGACTACGACCATCGACCAGTATGAGCAGCCGCAGCATCCGAAAGCACAAAAAGATGCTGCCCACATCAACAAACACGCGATGCACATTGTGCGGTTGTACTACACGGCGTTCGATATTCTGGAAAAAGGCGAGATTATCACTCGCCGAGACAAGGAACGCGAGGAACTGTTGGCGATTCGCAACGGCAAGTACCTGCGTGAAGACGGGTCGTACGCACCCGAATTCTTTGAGTTTGTTGATGCGCTTGAAAAGAAATTTCAGGATGACGTGAGGAAAACCTCTCTTCCTGCTAAGCCTGACTTTGGAAAAATTGAGGAGCTTCTGGTGGAAATCAACAAGGAATATTTGCGGCGCGTCATGTAATTGACATGCTATCAGCAACAAAATACTGCTCGTCCATTTGAATATGGGCAGCAATTTTTGTTGCAAAACCGTGCGAATTGAAGATAATGAAAATGAAGTTAACGGAAGCAAAGGTGATGCCGATGCAGTAAAAAATATAAATAGTGCAAGATTGAAATGTCACAAAGGACGGCCGACCTGTTACCGGCTACCGGTTGAAATAGCAGTCCTTGAGGCTGCGTAAGATTATAAAGAACTCCTATTACTTTTTTGAGTAGTGGGGGTTCTTTTTTCCTCTAAAAACGAAAGCATACGCCAAGGTCAATATCTGCAGCCTTAGAAACATGAAACTGTACATCGACTGCGGCTTGATGTTTAACGATATATCATAAAGTAATGCTATCTTTCTGCCGGAGGGGGAGTCAAGCAATTAAAATTATAATAAACACTTGCCAACTTGTGCGATTCGCATACAATCAAGGATAGAGACAGATAAAAGCAAATAACAACCATCCGGCAACATAGATGACAAGTGGAGACGTAAAATGATTGAGCAGAAAGACAGTGAAATTTTGGAGCTCGCGGGGTTTGCAGACCGGAACAGAAAGGCCAGGGAGGTTCATTCAGAGCCTATTTTCGTACAGGTGAACAGCAAGCTGGCAGCCTACACGATACCAGGAATGCGTTCGGAAGGAACGACCTATGATGTTCCGACTTACTCGGCACTGAAAGGTGCAATGGATTCCATCTACAAACATGTCGGTATGGAAGCGATTCCGACGGCGGTGTACATTCACTCTCCTATAAAAAAGACACGTATCCTGCTGCGAAATATTGAGAACATCGAAGGAATGCGCTCCCGCGAATGCTTAACGGATGTTTGCTACACGGTCGTTGTACGAATCGTAAGAATGGATAACATGGCTTTAGAAAGCGACCTCACAGTGCAGTACAGGAATTTCTTAGAGTATGCTTCCGACAGCTGTGGGATGGGATATCCGTATCTTGGCGTGATGGAAACACCCATGTATTTCCATCCTGTAACGGAAGCTGAAATCCTTCCGACGCTGCCCATCACATCTGATTTGTGCAACATGCCTCTGACGCCGGATTATACGAACGAATTTGAACCGGATTTGGTTTGCAGGCATCTTCGCATCGAGAATGGTGTCATCGATTTTACGAAGGGGGAGTATTTTCGCTGTTATGGATATTCTGAATGCGCTGGTTAAGCACTATGATGCGATGGCAGCAGCTGGAAATGCAACGCCTTTCGGCTGGACACACAAGTTTGCTCAATATGCCGTCGAACTAAACGATGACGGAGAAATCGATAGGATTTTCGCTCTCGGTGATTTATCCGATAAAAAGAACAAAGGCGAGGAATTCAAGATGCCAACACGCAGGCCACGGTCTGGCAAGCTGCCGATTCCGTATGTGTTCTGTGATGATGCGGAACATCTTCTCGGCAAAGTCGGTGAAGCGAGCAATCTTGTTCGATACACTATGATGCGCGACGCAGTCTTTATGCTGCGTGACCTGTTGGGACATTCTAAAGCCTTAGATGTCGTCTACAAGTTCTACGAAACGTGGGACCCAGAAAAGGCGCTTGACAATAAATGTGTCAGCGACGTAATGGAGGCGAAAGGCCAGGAAAAGAAAACCTTTATCCTGTTCTACAATGGCGTTCCAGTTTTTGATGATGAGACATTTCGCAAAAGCTATGCGGCGATTGTCAATAAATATGGGGAAATGCCGATTGATACACTCAAGGGCGGTGAAATTGCTCTGTTGCCGGAACCTATCAAGATTCGAAGCATGATAAGCGGCAATATCGGGTTTAAGGCTCGCTTGTTTCGAGCCATCACGGCATGGGGAAACAAAAAGAATGGCCCTGTCACAAACACTCTTTTGTCCAACAACAAAGCAAACACCGAGTATTTCGGACGTCAGCAGGGCAACGCCATCCCCATCACAATGCAAGATGAACATAAGATTTACGAAGCGGCTACAGATTTGCTCGGCTCCAAACATCGGTTTCCGGTTCCGGCCACTTCACAGTCTCTTTATTCAAAGAATCAAATTATCTGGTCGGATGATATGCCAACAAAGCTGGAAGACGCGGTCATTGACCTATGCTGTTGCCGCAGTGATAAAGCTAAAACTATCTCTCAGGCAAATGAATCAGGTTCTGAAACCACTATCAGAATCCTTGAAAAAACAAAACTCTATCAGGGACGAATCACGGTTCTTTCGGACATTGAAAAGAACTTAGTCGTCAACGTCTGGAATCTTGATATGAATAATAAGGGATGTTCTGCATCCAGCTTTACGCAGATGACGCTTGACGAGCTGCTTGGAAACTTTGCCAAGCATTACACTGACATGGAAATTGACCGAAGCCAGACTTGCCGAGATGCGGATGGAACCAGCCGAGATTTTGCAAGAGCCATCAACATCTACAACTCACTTTTCGCCAAAAACAGTGATGGAAGCACGAGTTCTTTCAACAACGCTCTTTGGAAACAACTGAGTATCAGCATTTATTCCGGAACAAAGTATCCGGAGCAAGTCCTTTCCCTGGCACTGCTTCGGTCCTGCCGTTTGCTTCAGCAAAATAAGAAAGGCAAAGAAAATCGCATCACGGCGTCTTTGGCCGGTATCACAAAAGCGTTCTTAATTCGCAATTACGGAGAGAATATGACGATGGGACTCAACTCAAACAACACCAGCCCTGCTTATATCACAGGACGAATCTTCGCACATATGGAAAGTGCGCAGAGAAAGATTGACCCCAACAACCAAACCACTTACGCTAAACGGTTCTTTGAGCGAGTTATGATGAACCCGGCCAAAACCATGCCGGAACTTCACAAGAGTTTCCTTCTTTTGAAGAACAAGGCTAAAGCAAATGGCATGAGAGGTCTTTATAATTCCAGCGACAAGAAAATTATGGCTCTTATCGATATGCTGGATGGCAACTATCCCGACCATCTATCCGAAAAGCAAAAAGGTGAATATCTCGTCGGATACTATCAGCAGCGAAGCGCAAACATCAAGGATGCCGAGGAGAAGAAAAACCGGAAAGCCGCCAAAATTGAAACTAATAATACGGATACTGCGACAACCGTTGCAACACAAAAGGAGAAGTAACAATGTCTGAACTCGTTAAGAATCCTATCACCATTGTTCTAGCGTTTGATGCGCAGAACTGTAATCCCAATGGGGACCCCGACAACGACAACAACCCGCGTCAGTTTGAGGATGGAATCGGGTACATGTCGTCCGAAAGCATCAAATATAAGATTCGCAGCTACATCCGTGACAAGGTCTTGTTTGACGGTCTGGAAAAGAACAGCCATGCACTATATTGCAGCCCCGATACTTTTTCCATTGAGCGCAGCGTTAAAGAGTGCCTGGAGCCTATCATCGGCAAAAAAACCAAAGGCATCCCCGATGACCAGCAGCTGGAGGCTTATAAGGAGCTGTGCCGGTACTACTATGATACTCGCATGTTTGGGCTTGTGAATACGAGTTATTCCAACTGCAGCCTTCTCAGCCGCATCAAGGGTGCCTGCCAGGTATCTATGCCGATGTCCTATGACCCTATCGAAATCATCCCGATGACGATTACTCGCTGCTGCGTTGCTTCCGATGCTGAACGCAAAGGCGAAGATAAAGGCGCCAAGAAGGGCGTCAGTATCGACGAAAGCGACGATGGAGCCGAAAAGAAGACGAAAGACCGCATGATAGGCCGTCGAAGCATTATCAGATATGGGCTGTATCACATGAGCATTCAAATCAACAGTGCAATGGCACAGCGTAACGGTGTTACGATGGATGACGTTAATTTGTTGATTGATGCGCTGCAGCATATGTTCGAGGAAGATATGAGCTCCAGCAGAGCCCTAACGCTGCGTAAGTTGTTTGTCGTTGAACACACCAAACCGATGGGAAATGCTTATCGGGACACCATTGAGCGGGCACTGGCGGCTCGACTGAAGCAACCTAATGATGCACCTACATCTTATGAGGATTACGAGGTGACTTATCACCGCGAAATGCTGCCTGATGAGGTCAAGGTGACTGAGTATAATTATAACAGTCAAAGCGTTTGACAAAAACTAATAATTGCTGGTCAACAAAACTGTATAAGATTGAAAACACAATAGTCTGCCTCTTGTTAATACGTTGCAAGTGAGAACCTGCGGGACTACAAAAGTGATGCACTATGCCACATATGATTGAAACGATATTTTGCTATGGTGCGGAAATGCAGCGGCTGCAGGTAACACAACTGCCGTAAGAAAGGCTACAAAGCGGCCCATGAGGTCGCGTAAGATTATGCGCCCATCTGCAAACGCGGGTGGACGTTCTTTTTTTGCCAAAAATAAAAATAAAACGTGATAAAAACCTTGCACATCTGTGCGAATCAGATATAATAGCCCTAATAAGATAAAAATTGTGCCCTGACGGCATCTGAATTGGATGCTGCCGGGGCATTTTTGTTGTTAGGAGATATAGCTATGACGCTGAACGACTTGTCAAGCGAACAACAGGAATTCGTACATTTGGCATTGTCGGGAAAAAACGTATTGTGTGACGCCTGCATTGGCAGCGGAAAGACATCGACCATCAACGTGCTCTGTGATGCGTACCCTCCAGAACGGCGTATCCTGTACTTGACCTATAACCGATTACTCAAACTTGACGCCAAAGACAAAATCAAAAATCATAATGTCTTGGTCCAGAACTATCACGGATTTGCAAGCCTGCTGCTGAACAAAAAGGGAATCCGGAATTGCGGACAGGGCGAACAGCTTGCCATGGTATTGGAAAAGAAAATTCCGATTCCGCCAATTGATACTCTTATCATTGACGAGTATCAGGATATCAATGACGAGATTGCAGAACTGCTCAAATATATCCGTTCTAAGAATCCGGGCCTTCAAATCGTCGCAGTGGGCGATATGAAGCAGAAAATCTACGATGATACAGCGCTGGATGTCTGGGAGTTCATGCAGGATTTTCTCGGCCGCCATGAACAGGTGGTTTTCACGAAATGCTTCCGTATTTCTCATGACTTGGCAGAACGACTCGGCAATATCTGGGGCAAGACCATCAACGGCGTAAATAGCTCCTGTATCGTGGAACAGATGTCGGTCGATGAAGTGACAGAGTTCCTGAATAAGCAGAACCCCAAAAATGTCCTTTGCCTGGGTGCTCGAATTGGAGCCATGACGAAGGTGCTCAATGACTTAGAGAATCGACCGGGGAACCTCTATGACAAGCATCATGTCTATGCAAGTATCGCAGACAATGATGGGAATAAGGCGGTAGCACCCTCCTCGGATGTTGGTATCTTCACAACTTTTGACGGCAGCAAAGGTATGGAGCGGCCTATCTGCGTTGTGTTTGATTTCACGGAAGAATACTGGTCGTCTCGCACAAGCAAACCGATGGCACGATATGAGATTCTTCGGAATCTGTTTTGTGTCGCAGCAAGCCGAGGAAAGCAGCGGATTATCTTCGTAAACTCAGACCATCCGTTGAGCGATAAATCTCTGATGACCCCAACTGAAACTCTTCGCGGATTTCCGCATCCGTTCGCATTTTCTGAGATGTTTGACCACAAATTCATCGAAGATGTGGATGCTTGCTATAAGCTGCTGGAAGTCACACCGATTGAGCACAACGACAATACGACCATCGATGTGCAGGCAGCGGATGCCATGATTGACTTGTCTCCCTGCATCAGCATCTATATGCAGGCAGGGTTCTTCAACTCCTACGACATTGATGACGCACTTGCATATTATATGGACCTACACAAGGACATGCAGTATTTGAAAATCAAGAAGGGCGCAACGGTCGAGGATAAGGTTCTGCTGCTCACGGCGCTTGAAACGAATCAGTGCCGGTATGTAAAACAGGTCAAGCCTCCTTTTGTGAACGCAAAAGCCAAAATGTCGCTCAGTATGCGGCTTGGCACCGTGTTCACTCCCGATGAGTATGTTCAGGCACGCGGAGATATCGACATTCATACTAATGACCATAAAGTGATTTATGCCTCGGGCCTTGCGGATGTCGTAAAGAACAGCACCGTCTACTGCATCAAGTTCATCAGCAGTCTGGCACACAAGCATTTTCTGCAGTGTGCGTGTTCTATGATTGCGCTGGGTCTTCCATATGGCGTTGTCTGGAACGTGAAAAGTAACCTGATGTACAGCGTAAAAATCAAGGATAAGGACGCTCTGATTGACGCAATCCTCAAGTGCATCACGAAACGAGCTTACAACGGCGCGGATTATTACACCTGCCGAAAAGGCTTTGTACAGGATACGGCATCGATTATCGACCGCTGGACTGACGACGGATATGCGGAAGAACCCACCGCCATCACTTCTGGCGACGGTATCGCCATCATCAAGCAGGGAAGCCGCTATTTTGTGATGGATGGAGCACGCCGAAACACTCTGAACGATAATTTTGGGCTTGGTTTTGCCGATGTGAAAGACGCTTGTCTTGCTTATGCGAAGAGTTGCGAACTTCAAAAAACCGTGGACCATGATTCTCCTTATTCCGAAGTCGAGTTCTGGCTCGACCAGAACAAGGCGTTTGAAGAATACATGACTCAGGTAAGCCATGAAATCGAGCAGCACGAAGAAGGACCGTATGCAAAATACAAGTCTTTCGCTACGCCTGCTGTCCGAAAGATGCTGGCGGAAAAGGGACTGACCATCACGTTCCCGGAAAAAGTCCTCATCAAGGTTTGGAAGATGCGCCGTGTCGAAGATGCCATGTATCAGAAAATCGAAGAAGCAAAGAAGCAGAACAGCTCCAATGTACCGCTTGATGAGGCGTTCTTTGACTCTGAACTGGTGGATTCCGTCGAAGGAAATACCGAAAACACCAAGGCAAAAGCCAAACCCCAAAAGGAATCCGCATTGCCGTTCTCCAAGTACGGTGTAGATGAGAAAAAGAGCTACCGTGTCGTGAAAAGCGATGAGCTCTCAAAGCCCAACCAGCCCCGTTATGTTGTAGTCGAGGCCGCAACTGATAAGGTCCTGGACAATGCTAACGGATATGGCTACCTTTCCTATCAGGCTGCCTGGAAAGGCTATTCGTACAAGAGCAAGCATCATCTGGACGGCACGAAGAAACCGATGAGTAAGAGTGCAAAAGAGCAGGCAAAGAAAAAGGCGGCTTTCTTCTCGACCGATTCGGAGCAGCTCAGCTTTGGCTGATTCAGAAAATCAACAACAGATTTCACGATTAAAAGGAGGAGGAAATCATGGCAGCCAAAAAGGATAAGATGATTCCGTCTGAGAAAGAACGGAAAAGAGCACTGAAATATGCGACCCAGGCAGGTACGGGTCGGATGTGGGTAACAATGGGAATCGCCTTTATAATTTTCGGCATTATCTTGCTGCTGATTCCAATTGGCCTTGCTATCTCGGAGGCATCAGCGCAGAGATACGACCCCGAAAGCATCCATACAGCAACACTTGTATTCTATCTGCTTGGCGCATTTTTTGGTTTCTGCGGATGTTTCTGCGTTATCTTTGGTAAGCTTGCCGTCAAAGCATTTGCGGAAATACTGTGCAAGGGTGAAATTAACTATCCGGTAGCGGAATACAAAACACCTAAGAAACTGCTGCTTCAAGAGGCAGCAACTATCAACCAGAGTCCTAATGCTCCATTGACAGCTTCCACATTCGGGAGCTGGATTGATTTTGAAGCCGATTGGCAAAACTGCCTTTCCATTCATAATGGCATCTTGCAGAGTCATCAGATTTTCAAAAAACTGATTCTTGTACAAGACAATTTTACTTACAAAGAGCTGGACTACGAGAATAACTCGGAGCTCGGCGTCGGAGTCAAAACATTCGCCGCAGGAAGCACAACGACCATCGGCAAAATGAAAGGCCACAAGCTCATTTATAATATCGGCATGAATCTTTCCAATGGCAAACTGGGAGTTAACAGCTATTCCATCGATACATTGGACGTCACGAATGAAGTACATAAATGGTTAGCTGACCACGGATACACCCGCACAGACTAAGAAATAGCTTTGTTCGTTGTCGATACTTCCGGTTCAATGCGCGGAGAACCTATCAATGCACTGAAAACGGCCATGATTAACACCATCCAGTATATCAATGACGACAACTATATCGGCATCCTCGATGAGTTGCTGGATATTCTTAACGATAAATAATTGATTTTTACACCTCCGATGTTACGGCATCGGGGGTTTTGTTTTTGGGAGGATACTATGAGTAAGGGAATGCGTACAGAGGACGAGGTTCGTGACAGTGCCAAGCTGGTTCTTGGCTTTGATAAGACCGAAGATGGAGTGCAGCAGGGGACTGGGCAAATCACTACCTTCAATCAGTTGGGATTCCGTGGCTGTAATGATAAGCCGGATGGCTGGTATCTGCCGGATGACGCCAGCAAACCCGCCATCATTCTGGAGACGAAATCAGAAGCAGAAGGTGTTTCCAAGGAAAAGCATGTCAAGGAACTGTTCAAGAATATCGATGTTGTTGCCAAGAAATACTCCAAGACCATCGGTATTCTTTATAGCGGCAGTGCTATCCGCGTATTCAGAAACAAAATCGAGCTGTCTGATGCGTCCAAGCACTTGGAAAACAAGGACTACTATATCCGCCTGTGTACGAGCCAGAAACTCGATAACAACTACATCTTCGAAATCACGCAGAAAATCAACAACAGCCTGCATTTCAAGTTCGGTATGACGGACCTGCAGGACCGGATGATTTTCACGGCTTGTGCCCTTGTCGCCCAGCGCTACAACCCTCAGAACGGTCTTCAAAAACTGAAAGACATGGATTACAGCACCTTCCATAACTGGATTTACAGTGCCCTGTCTAAGGCTCTGGAAGATGATAAGAAGCAGAATAGCAAGCTGGATGTACTCTTGGAGGAGTATGCCTCTGTCCGTATGTCTATTACGGAGAATCAGGAAGCCATCAACGATTTCATCGACAATGTCTGCCAGATTGCCGACCTCGTCAATTCCGATAACTGGAATGGTGAGGATGTCATGGCAATCTTCTTCAATGAATTCAACCGCTACCGTGGCAAGGCTCAGGCGGGACAGGTGTTTACCCCTGACCATATTGCATCCTTTATGTACCGACTCATTGATGTGAATATGAATGACCGGGTTCTGGATGCCACCTGTGGTTCCGGCACCTTCCTCGTGAAGAGCATGTGCAATATGATTCGTGAGGCAGGCGGCAGCAATACCAGCAAGGCAAAGCAAATCAAGTCTGAGCAGTTGTTCGGCATCGAGATGTACCGGAAAGTCTACGCTTTGGCTTGTGCAAACATGATGATTCACAAGGACGGTAAGACCAACCTTGTGCAGATGGATGCCACTTCGGCTGAGGCGACTGAATGGATTCGGAAACAAAAAATCACGAAGGCCCTGATGAATCCGCCTTACGAGAGACGATACGGTTGTGCAACAATCGTTGCTAATGTGTTGGATAGCGTTCCTGCAGGTACGAAGTGTGCCTTCATTCTCCCGGATAAGAAGATGGAGAAGGAATCCAAGTTGAAAGCCTTGCTGGAACGCCATACTCTGACCACCATCATCAAGCTGCCTGAGAACCTTTTCTTCGGTCTGGGCGTTACTACTTCTATCTTCATCTTCGAGACTGGCAAGCCTCAGAATGGGCGCAACATCAAGGGCTACTATGTAGCCGATGACGGTCTGGAGACGGTCAAGAACAAAGGCCGGCAGGATGTACACGACAAGTGGCCTGCGCTGGAAGATTACTGGGTCAAGGCGATTCAGGATGACAACGATGACCGCTACAACACCCGCCAGCTTATCAATCCGGCTGAACACCTGTCCTATCAGATGCCGGAGAAACCCTTTGAGTTGTACGAGGAGGATTTCATCAAGACCGTGATGGACTACGAGATGTACAAGCGTGGCATCAACGCCAAGGAGTTCGGGGACAAACTGCTGCAGAAGGTGCTCTATGGTTCGACTGTGACCGGCACTGAGGAAGGCACGAACATTCTGGTGGGGAAAGGAGAAAGCAATAATGGGGAAGATTGATACTTCCGGGTGGAAGGAATTCAAACTCGGATATATTATGGTTGGAAATAAGAAGCAAGGCCATGGTCTTTTCGAAATTGTCAATTCAGTTGCTTATCATGGCAAAGATGTTACCGAGACGGATTCGGATGATGGAATCAATTATATTACTCGGAGCAAGTTCAATAATGGATTAAAGGCAAGGGTCGTTTGCTTGGATAAATTCAAGGTGAATCCTGCAGGAACCATTTCTTTCGGCGCAGAAAACGCAGATTTTTTCTACCAAACGGAGCCTTATATCACTGGCAACAAAATGTATTATATCGACACGACTGCATTATCGGAGCGTGCTTGCCGTTTCCTTAAAAGCATTTTGGAAGCGACATTTACAGCCAACTATTCTTTCTCCGACGGTATGATTCCGGCCAGAATTTATGATGAGTGCATCAAACTTCCCGCCACCCCTAACGGAGCCCCCGATTGGGCTTATATGGAATCCTACATGGCAAACCTTGAAACCAAAGTCGCCGAGTTGCTGACCCTGCTACAGGCTGCGAAGGATGCGGAAAAGAAAAAGGTGGATACGAGGGAGTGGGGAGAGTTCAGGGTGGGGGAGTTGTTTGAAGTAAAAATCAGCAAAAGCGTTGACAAAGGCGGATTGGAATTTGCTGAAGATGGAGAATATGACTTTATTGGTAGAACCCCTTTGAATAATGGAATTCAGGGGAGATTGAACAAATTAAAGTTTGAAGCTAACCAAGAAGGCACATATTCTATTGCTCAAATTGGAATGCATATTTGTCAATATAGAGAAAGAAAATGGTATGCAAGCCAAAATATATTTGTTTTAACGCCTTTTGCGGAGAAATCACATAAAGCAAACAAGTTCATCGCGACTATCATCACTAGATATTTGGATTGCGCCTATGGAAAGGATACTTACGCTACATATCCAACCGCAAAAACACTGCCTCATCTTAAAATTAAGCTTCCTGTGGACAAGACCGGCCAGCCTGACTGGGCGTATATGGAGGAGTATATGAGGAAGATGGAAGAACGGGTGAAGGTAATGATGGGAAAATATGAAATGACAGTAAATGAGGCTGCTTTATGATTGATGTCAATGGTCCGCAAGCACAATATGACGCGGAAGAACGGTGCCTGAAAATTGCCAGAACAGCGGCAAAGTATGAATACACAAAAAATGTTATTCAAGAAATCATTGGAGATAACATTGTAGAACCAACACGGTCAAATACTCCATTAGACTTCGTAATTAAAGATAAAAATGCAGACATGCCAGTAGGCGGGATTGAGCATTTTCATGTAAGCCTCATATACGAAGGTGCTGAAGGAAACCAATTGAAAAGCACTGCGAAAAAACATGAAGAGCAGACAAAAGAACTTTTTAATAAGCACGAAAATTCAAGTGAACCTCAAGAATTAAGCACTGCATTTAATGAATTGTTGCTTTTGACAAGCGACTCAATAAATAACAGAAGGAAATTCGATTACAAAAACTATATAAAACAATTCAGTTACCAAACAGAGAAACATTTCAGCAAAATTCGTAGTTATTGTGAAACGGCGCAATGTAGTCCTGACAAAGTAGCGTTTATGATAGAAATAGTTGTTCCTAATTGTGCTGAATGGAATACAATCAACTATAAAACGCAAAGATTTGAAGCCTTACCATACGAAAAATTTCCAATAACACAGGATGTAATCAATATCATTGAAAAAGGGAAAACCCAAGAAATAAAATATGTCCTACTTGTTGTTCATGACGAATTTGGAAGTGAGACTAAAATAGTTTACGCATTTGATGTCAACGATATTGAAACATCTTGTAAGGCGCAAGACATCACAATATATGAATGTTTCGCGCCAAAGCCACTGTTGGCAAAAATACAGGTGCTTTATTAGAAGCATACAAAATCAGCGAGGTAGAAGTTAATGTTTAATACTAAGAAAACCGTCCGCCAGGACATTCACGAAAACGAAGCCGCTTACTCCGGAACCGTGACCACCGTCACCCACAAGACCATCGTGGTCTTCATCCCGGCGCTCGATGTCGAGGTGGATGTCCAGCGTAACCCCGATGCATCCGTCCAGAACGGTTCTGTCCCCGAAGTAGGGGATATCGCAACCGTGCAGATTGTGCTCGAAGACGGCGACTATACCGCCACCGCTGCCACGTTCGTGCCCCTGCAAGACATTCGGGAAGACATTCCCGTCACTGATGAGGACTTCTTTGATGACGATTTGGATGATGAAAAAGCAGAGGAGTATGACTGGTACAACGAGCCTCCTGCAGATGATTTTGGCAATTGGGACATTGACTGAATTATTGAGATTGGCCTTGAGTAATTCACGAAGCGTGGTATAATAGGATTATCACAAAAGGTTTTGAGCCTCCCATCGTAATCAGTAGCATGCTGACTGCGGTGGGAGGCTTTTTGTTTTTAAGGAGTGAAATAAGTCATGAAACAAACCACATCAAAACAGCATTATCTGCCAAGATATAGAATCAAATGGTTTCTTCGTCCAAATAACCAGTTTTTCGTCTATGGAAACGGTCGAAACCGGCATGTAAGAGATAGAGAAACAGGAAAGAATGACAGCTTTTTTGGCGTACAGAAAGACACTTATGAGTTACAGAGCGACTCATGGTACAACTACAAAAATCGAATTGAAACCAATTTACTGGCCAATGATGTTGAACCTGAAGACTCCAAAAAAATCGATGCATTTATAAACAACATCGAATCTAATAAAGGCGTTTCATTAGATGCTACTGAGTGGATGGGAGAATATGCCTCAAGAATGTTATATCGTTCTCCCGCGTATATGAAAGAAATCAAATCATTACCGCTATCAAATGACCCCGTAGCATATTGCGCATTTATGAGTTTCACACAGAAAGGTGAACACCCACATCTTACACCGCAAGAATGGGCGATTGCAAAAAGGCGTCTGGGTTTATATAGTGATGGTACAGTTGTACTAAAAAATCCGCACAATACATTTCTTCTTCCGGATTCCGGACTTGGAATTTGTATTTATGGGAACTCAATGTTTCTGCTAACGCCATTAACCCCATCGATTTGCGCAATCACATCCAAAGGCTCATGTCCCATTCTAAGACGAATGAATGGAACAGTTGTTGGTGCAACGGTAGACCAAGTGTCTACAATTAACAAATGCTTGTTTTTTTGTAGTAACAATGAGGTTGCTTCCTTTTATAAATTGAATAAGTCGTATATTGATGACTTGAAAAACTGGTTGAAGGGTAACGAGAACAATGCTAGATGAGACATTGTCTGCATACCAGTGTTTAGATGGGGTTGATACAGGATTGCTAAAATCATCGCAGCATGGTATAATATACTCATTATAAAATCAGTACCAACAACTCAAACAAATCCCATAACGAAAGGAACCATACCATGTCTACCCTCAAAAACGGCGAGTTCGGCATCGACTTGGACAAGGAGAAAATTCTCTGGACCGACCGCAAGCGCCACACCATCTTTTCTCTGCCGCTGTCCTTTACGAAGTATACCCTGACCGAGACCAAACTTATCATCCAACGTGGCTGCTTTAACCTGCGCGAGGATGAGATTCAGCTGTACCGCGTCCGGGACATTGCGTTCAAGCAGAACTTCTATGAGCGCCTTTGCCGTGTCGGCAGCATCCATCTCTGCTCTACGGATGCCATGACACCGGAAATTGATATCCGTCGTATCAAGAACCCGCGCGATGTCAAGGAAGTGCTTTCTAAGACCATCGAGGCTTGCCGGAAAGCGAACGGCATCCGTACTTCGGAAATCATCGGGGACCATGGTCACTTCCCCGAGCCTGCCCCGCATGGTATGCCGCCTGAACCCTGCCACGAACATCCCCATAACTAATAATAGCCCGTACAGATTCGGTTCTGTGCGGGCTATTTTTTGTTTACAAAGAAATTTTTGGGTGGTGAGGCAGTTGACCAGCTATGCGAACGGCTTAGAATTATAAGTGCAATAAGCAAACACACATCGACACAGTCAACAACCCCGCCTAAACCGGTTCGCCGGTTATAATTGAGAGCCAGAAAACCTGCAGGTTTGCCTGTGGGATGAATGGCTCTCAATTATAACATTGGCGAAGTGGGCCACAGGGCGCAAGCCCTGACTTATAGTTTCATTACGCGTCACTTGGCGCACCGATATGTTTGCCAATTGCCCTTGCGGTGACATTTTTGCATCCGCAGCATAAAAGGAGAAATAAATGAAGAAGTTTTTGAAAATCATCATTTTCGCTATCCTGGCCGGACTTGGTGCTTTCTGGTATACAGAAAACCAGAAGCGCCGGACCATGATTCCGCTCGAATTTCGAGGCGAGTGAAATGCAAAAAGACATCAAAATTGTGCTGGAAATCATCTGGTATCTGGTCCTGCCGGTTGTGGCTCTTGCGCTCTACATCAAATATTGGCACTGGTATACCGCAAATCTCGGTTGGTCCTTGACTCATCCATCCTACATTGTTTTCGGATTTATTTTGAGCGCTGCACTGTGCTTTGAAATTGTATATATCGACATTAAGTTTGGCGAAAAATAGCGCTTGCCAAAATATACGAACGCCGTACAATGTAAAGTGTGAACAGATACTAAGCAATCAGTAGGATTCACAATCTGTATTTTAAGCGGACTTATCCCATAGCGGGGTAGGTCCGCTTTTTTTGTTGAAAGGAGAAAAAGTATGAAACTCAAAAACAATCTATTCCGGAGCACGGCGGCAATCATCGCTACGCTCCTTGCACTCAGCTTCACCGGCTGCGGTCAGAATCTGATAATATCGGAAAGTCCATCCAGCACCGGGGTCGTCTCAGAAAGCACTGCAAGCAGTGAACAGACGGCTGGCGGTTCGGTGGACGGCAGCTTTACGATTCACTTTTTAGACGTAGGACAGGCGGATTCCGCCCTTATCACCTGCGACGGCCACTCAATGCTCATTGATGGCGGCAATGTCGATGATTCTAACGTTCTTTACTCTGTCATGCAGCGTGAAACCGATGGACACCTGGATTATGTCGTTGGAACCCACGCACACGAAGACCATATCGGCGGTTTGTCCGGTGCCTTTGAGGCCGTCACTGCGGACATGACTCTATGCCCTGTGACAGAATACGACAGCAAAGCATTTCGGGACTTTGCAAGCTACGCGGAGCAAAAAGGCGGAGGCATCACGATACCGGATGTGGGTGAAACCTACACTCTGGGGGAAGCGGAATTCACGATAGTTGGTGTTAATTCTGTTCCCGATGACACGAACAATACTTCGATTGTTTTGCGTATTGTCTATGGAGACACCTCGTTCCTCCTTACCGGAGATGCGGAACAGGAAGCGGAAAACGTGATACTTGCATCGGGACAAGACATTCAGTCAACGGTTCTGAAAGTAGGGCATCATGGCTCAAGTACATCTACCTCAGAGGCTTTTCTGGATGCGGTAAATCCAACATATGCTGTGATTTCTTGTGGCACAGGGAACAGTTACGGTCATCCACATCAGGAAACACTCGACAAGCTGCAAAACAAAGGTGTCGAGGTTTATCGCACAGACCTGCTGGGTGATATTTACTGCTCATCTGATGGCAAAGAAGTGAGTTTCACATCCGACGAATATCATGATGAGAATCGGGTTGAAGCCGGTAGTGCTGCAGATTCCAAGGATGAACAGGACAAAGCTTCACTTGTCATAGACGAGACATACGTTCTGAACACGAGCACTATGAAGTTTCACAAACCCGATTGCTCTGCAGTCGAATCGATGAGTCAAAAGAATCGAATCGACTATATGGGGCCCCGCGATGAGCTCATCCAGGAAGGGTATTCGGCGTGTGGGATTTGCAAACCATAAAAATTGCACCTGATTTACTCGACAAGCTGTGCGAACCGACTACAATAAAAATTGTACGATAGATAACATTCCATATCGAAAAGGTTTTATGCCTTTCGTACATTCACAATTTCGCTTAAAGGGCGGACTTCCTGTTTTTAGGGAGCCCGCCCTTTTTGTATGAACAAGAAGGAGCGTAATGCAATGTTCAAAATTCACGATGACAAAGTCTATTTCGTCGCCGAAACCCCCGATATCAACAAAGTTATCGAAATCTTCCTACCTAAGGATGACCGCGGCACCATTATGGATTCACACGAAATCCGTGTGGACCTGTGCCGTGCCGTCATTCACATGGAGAAGAAGGGTGTCCGTGTCTTGAAGGTCCGCAACATTGAGGATACCAACAAGGCAAGCATCGACATCTGGCACATGCCGGAATATCAGGAGGCTGCAGAGTCTCCCGTAAGCGATGTGGTCAATGCCTGCATTGAGTCCTGCTTTGATTCCGGTGCAATGTTCAATCTGCCATGCAAAGCCAACCGCAAAACCCATGAAGTTTTTGCTGTCGAATGCTGCGCAAGCCCCGATGATGATGACTCGTTCAGTTATGCAGAAGTGAAAATCAACGGCAAGGATTATCCTATCAATTTTATTGACGATATTCTTCTCGAAAACAATGTTGATGATGCGCTGGATGAGTTTTATAGAATTCAGCAGACAGGCGAGTATTGGCAGCCTGATGGCAACAAAACGCTGGATGATGCCATTCACGAATGTCGTTGGGCTATCCTGAAGGATGCCATCCAGAAGCGCGGACATGAGGCTGTTGCTGATTTTGTCGGGACCGACATTTCCAGCGATACTTACGACCGCGTGATGGATGAAACCGAAGCCCAGATGCCGGACGAAGAGTTCGAGCGCTTCTGGGAAAAGTACATCTAAGAAACATCTCACACACAGAAAGGGAGCATATTACTATGGCTATTTTCAATACCAACGAATTTCTCCGCAAAACCTTCAGCAAGACCATCTTTGGTACTGCTGCACTTCGTCCGGAAGCAGTTTGTGCAGACGGCTTCACCCTGTCGATTCAGGCAAGCGGCATGCACTACTGCATACCGAACGAAGACCTGTCGGACGGCAATTACTCTAAGGTCGAACTCAGCTACTTGTCTGAGGAGGTCGAAGAGTTTCTGCCGTTTGCTGAAGACGACGAGGCACCGCTGGCTACGGTCTACGGGTATGTGCCCGTAGAAACCGTAGACGCGGTTCTGGCCAAGCACGGCGGCATCGTCAACGTTTAGGAAGGAGGAATACCAATGCTAAAGACTTTCACTATCGTCGCCAATGAGGTCATTGGCTTATCCGCAACGGAATGCACACTGATGCAATTCAGCTACAATCCGGAGCAAATCCATGACCCCGAAACGGTCCTGCGCAGTGCTGTCATGGACTATCTCAAGACGGATGAAGGCAAACGACAGCTGGAAATCAACTGTGGTTGCTGGAACTGGGGCGATGTCGATGACATTCCCGGCTCGTTCTTCTTGAACTATGGTCTGACTAAAATCGCTCCGCCGGATGTGAATGTTGTCGTCGACCGCAACGAGAACTTCATGGACGACTACGAGGATTGCGAGGAAGAATAACAGAAAGGGCATGAAAAAATGCGTATTTATAGCGCAAACAACGTATTCATAGAAGTTACGCGCCGATGCAATATGTGCTGTGCGCACTGCCTGCGCGGAGATGCCGAAAGCATCGATATTCAGGAGAAATACATCGATGCTTTTCTCGACAACTTTGAGAAGGGAGCTTATATCAGCTCCCTTACCTTTACCGGTGGGGAAATCTCTCTGAATATACCGGCAATTCGATACACCTTGAAAGCTGTCAAAGAGCGCGGTATCGCCGTTGGAAGCTTTTACATGGTCACTAACGGAAAAGCTGTCGATAAGATGGCTGACCTTGCTATGGCGAGTCTGGAGTGGTGGGCCTACTGCGATGAAAAAGATGACTATATGTGCGGTCTTTGCATCAGCAGTGATAACTTCCACGAAGTAATCCCGTATGAAAGTAAAAGTATCCTTAGTGGCTTGAAATATAACCGTAACGATAAGGTAACGGACTTTCATCTGGCTTATTTACTGAACGAAGGGCGTGCTAAGAATCTCGATTCGAATATCTATAAGAAGCGTGAACCTCATGTAGACAAGCTCGAATACGAATTCAACAAAACCGGCGATATCGACTTTTACAGCGGCGAGCTGTACTTGAACGCCATCGGTGATGTCGTTTCCGGCTGCGATTGGTCCTACAAGTCGCAGAAGAAATATCGTTTTGGTAATGTAATGAACAAAAACTGGCTGGAGAACATTTCCAACAGCGAGTTGTACATTGCAAGCTAAACCATATCACTTATACATTGCCACTGTTTTCCTACAGAAACGGTGGCTTTTTTAGAAAAGGAGACCACAAATGACTGAAACAAAAGACATGTTTGAACAAATCAGCGCCATCTTAACCGATAAGAAAGATAAACCGTTTTCCTATGAGGAGCTTGCAGCAATGCTCAAAACTGACCCTGATGCCCTCAAAACCTTTGATGAGGTCTATAAGACACAGGTTCTTGAAAGCGGAGAGCTGCATGAAAATATGCTCCAGTGGGATACAGCTACAGTCAAAGCAATTCTCGACAAAAAGGTCTACTTCCCACCGGAACTCAATTCGCTCATTGACCGCATCGTCACAGAACTGGTGCTTGAAACGCGTCTGTATATCTACAACGCGGAACGCGGTGGCTATTATGTGACATACTCTGCCAACCGCGACTTTATGACAGAGGTTACAAACGAGGAGTTGAAACGCTACCCCGAAGAACTCCGTCCGCAGCTCACCGGAAAGTTGATGAAGATTGACATTTCTGAGCCGTCGTACAAGGAACTGCTTCAAAACTACGCAGGCTACAAGAATGCAAAGAACGACAGCACAAAAATGTTCTACTACAACATGTTCCGTCAAGGTCTTGACATCCTCGACCTTGATGACTTCACTTATCAGATGCTTGAGATGAACCCCAACTCTATGGGCTTCTGGTTTCCTCCTCTGGTAGAGGGATTGTACGGCAGCGCATTTTTCAAGGTTCCGGACACAAAAATTCTTCGCGTACCTATCACCATGCTGCAGCTTACCCGCCTTGGTTTCGAGACGTTGAATCCCGTTACAAAGGAAATCGTGAACCGTTATTGCCAGAAAGTCTTCCATCTTGATGGATACGAAGACTATTTTATCAAAACGGGCACGTATTCTTCCAAATACGAATTCCGCAACGCTCATATCCATAACCCGAAGGAAATCAATGAGATGGGCGAGTATTTCTTGTTTTTGAATCATCTGACATGCTCGATGGCATCCCCTCTGAACAATCGCTGCTTCTACGGCGCGAACACCACGAACGAGTGGGTCGTCAGAGAATACATCAAGGACAAAGAAAATAACCCCACCATCTACAACGGTTTGCCGCTGCACACTGAATATCGCGTGTTTGTGGATTTTGATACAAAGGAAATCCTTGGCGCAAGTCCTTATTGGCGCAGCGATGTTATGAAGAACGAATTCAAAAAAGTCAGCAGCCCACAGGAACGCCATGATTATGTTGTCTACAAGATGCATGAAGACATTCTGAACCAGCGTTACCACGAAAGCGTTCAAACTGTTCTGGCTGAGCTGAAGAAGGTTATTCCTCGCATTGAGTTGACAGGGCAGTGGAGCGTCGATGTAATGCGCAACGGCAATGATTACTACATCATTGATATGGCTCTTGCTGAGAATTCCGCTCTGAATGACTGCGTACCGAAAAATCTGCTTCGCGCTTATCCTCAGCAGTGGCTGCCGGGGGAATCGAACAACTAATACTCCTAGAACGAAACTTTGATTCGGGTTCTTTCAGCAAAAAGCGTAGGAACCAAAATCATACGAAATGATTGTGTTGACACATAAAAACAAGTATAATATATGCAAGGAAGTGATAATAATGGTTCTGTATCATGGCAGCGATGTAATAGTCCGCAACCCTGAGGTCAGAAAAACAAGGTACGCCAAAGATTTTTCATGGGGATTCTATTGCACTAACAACTACGAACAAGCCGCTCGCTGGTCAAAAAAAGGCAGGTCTCGTGGTATTGTCAACGTGTTTGAATATACAGAATCTCCCATGCTAAATATTAAGAAATTCCCCGAAATGAGTGATGAGTGGCTTGATTTTATTGCTATATGTCGCTCGGGCAAACATCATGACTATGATATTGTGGAAGGACCCATGGCGGATGACACCATTTGGAACTACGTCAACGACTTTCTAAGCGGTGATATTAGCCGTGAAGCTTTTTGGGCGTTGGCAAAATTCAAGCATCCCACGCATCAAATCAGCTTTCACACGGAAGCCGCTTTGAAATGTCTCTCTTTTAAGGAGGCGATTGAAGTATGACTGAAACTGCAACCTACAGCAAAAACGATGTCTTTTATACCTGCAGCCTGATTGAATATATCGGCCGCGTTACGAAGAATCATCGCAAGGATGTGGTTTCTGCTCTTGGCACAAACGGAGTCAAGGCAATTCTCGACTCAGCGGATGTGTTTCACTGCCAGAGCTTTGAGCAATCTGCCGATGAAATTTGTGAGCTTTTTCCTGTGCCGGAAGGAACGTATGATACGGTGTCTAACTGCCACTACAAGGTTCCATCTTATACAGATATCGGAAAAGTGTACCAGCGCATCATCTTTGACTGTACTAGCACTCCTGGTGTCCAGGATGTAATTGATGTATTTTCCTCGTTCATTAGCGATGACATCTCAGATTTTAATACTGCAACTTACTATTGTAATCCGAGCTATTTGTACCACTCATACAAGGCCGGAAAACTACTGGATTGATTTTCAAAAGCAATAGCAATCGAGACCACTGCCCCGAAAAGGGTAGTGGTCTTATTTTTTGCACAATACTTACCATAAATTACCAGAAAGAAAAACATTGTGTATCTGTGCGAATTGCATATAATACAAAATATAGAACGAAAGGCATCAAAAAACATCGTTGGTCGGGCAAAATCCGACCGAAAGGCTAGGGTGGGCTCAGTTTTGAACCTGCTCTTTCTTTTTATCGGAGGCTTTATGTCAAACAAAGAAGAACGCATGAACCGCAATAAAAGCATCATCGAAGATTACAAAAATGGAAAGCCGATTTTAGAAATCGCGAGGGAATATAATCTTTCAGAAACGATGTGCTACAAGATTCTAAAAGGTACGCAGGAGCCGCCTCGTTATTTTGAAAAAAAGAGGAAGAGACTTACCACTCGAAATGAGCAAATTGTTAAACAGTATAAAGGCGGTATGACGGCCAGAGAATTGGGCAAGATGTACGGCATTTCCATGCAGCGTATTTATGCAATCTTGCATTCGAGCGGAGAGTACGAAAGCCAAAAATACAATCATATTGAAACGGCTCTCAAAAAAGAGAAAAAGATGCGGAACCAAACTTTTCTTGATGCTTACAAGAAAAATCCTCAAAAATCGATTATCGAGTTGAGCAGGGAGGTAAATATCAGCCCTTCACTAGGTTACCTTATCCTTCATCAAAATGGGATTTACCAGTATAACGTAAAAGCCAGAGCTAAGGAGAATAGCGAAAATGCCGATTAACAAGATTACCCACGTGTGTCTAACTCATGACAAAGTCAGAGCACGAAATGAAAAGATGCTGGAGGATGCCAAGAACGGTATGTCCCAGGAACAGCTGGCCGAAAAGTATCAAATTTGTGTTTCTACTGTCCGATATAGTCTGAAGGACTTTTACAAAGAACAGGCCCGGCAGAGGAAAGCAAAGAAGAAAGCCTGGCAAACCCAGATGATTCATGAATATGAGATGGGCGCAAAATCTCCGGAGCTCCAGGAAAAATACGGCATCAGTGGAACGCTCTTTTATCGGATTCTTCATACGCACGGAAAGAATGGCCGACAAATCCACAGCCAAAACCGTATCGAGACTGGCAAGAAAAGAAACGCCGAGATGGTCAGGAAATACAAAAACGGCGTTTCTGTCAAAGAGCTTGCGGAAGAATACGGGCTCAAAAAGGGAAGCGTATATCGCGCCATGAAGCGGTATAGTCCAGGCCCAGGGAAAAGTAAAAGTTGTCAAAGTGAGGAATAATTGCATGGCTGCATCAAAGAAAGATGTTGCGAAGCAGCAGGTCAAAGAAGACCGCGAAAAGGTTCGGGAAATGTATCTTTCTGGCAAAACTGTCAAGGAAATCGCCAAGGAAACGTATTTTTCAAGCTCTTATTGCTATGCCATGGTGAGAGACCTAGCAAAAGAAAAGAATCTTGCAAAGAGAGCAAAAAGAGCACCTCTCGACGAAGCTATGATTCAAGATGCGAAAACCGGGATGACGGTTGCTGAAATCGCAAAGAAGCATGGCGTGACCTATCAGCAGTGCTACTATACTGTTTCTGAATACGCTCAAGCTACGATTAAGAAGAACAAGAAAAAGCAGTCTGCTGCCACGAAAGTTCGCAATGCGGCTATGTTGGAAGATGCGAAAGCCGGAATGACTGATAAGGAAATCGCCAAAAAATACTTTTTGTCTCGAAGCAGTGTCCGTACCGTCCTTGCAGGGCATTTACATACAAATTCCAAAAAGTTGGATGAAAGGCGCAAGGCGATTCTTGCGGATTATGAGGCAGGAACGTCCTCAAAAGACATCTGTGAGAAATACGGTATTTCAAAATCCACTCTTTACAAGGACATGCGCCAAATTGGAAAAACCTGTCAGGAATACTATCACAAGGCGCTGAAAGACAAGACCAATCAAAGGAATTCCGATATTCGAAGCAAAATCGAAAGAGGGGTCTCGGTCAGCACTATTGCCAAGGAATACGGAATCTCTAAAACGGCGATTTATGAAACGTTTCATCAGGAAAATGTCAGAGCTGGAATTTTACAGAAACGCGGCCGTCCGCGAAAAAACACGGAACGTAATGCACTGATTGCTAAACGCCACAGGGAAGGCGAGAAGGTGCAGGCGCTTGCCACTGAATATAATCTCTCTGTTTCGACGGTAAACACTATTTGCAGTAGAAACAAAAATCAGAATATAACCTCATATTAACGGGCTGCCATTTGGCGGCCTATTTCTTTTTTAGGAGAAAATGAAATGACAGACGACGTACGTAATTTAATTCGATTTGTGGTGGATGGCGATATTCGAAACGCGCAGACTCAGTGCCGAATCATGCTTGAAAAGAATGTACCCGAAAAGGACGCCAGGTTCAAAGAAAACGAACTCAGAAAGTTGAATCTTCTGAAACCGGAACTGATTCAGCTGCCCGCCAACCTGGAAAACCTCTTGATTGCGGAGGATGCCACGAATTTCCCTGAGAGCCGGTTCCTGCTCCGCGAGGAGGAAGAAACAGTCATCAACAAGCTCCTGGCCACCAGAAAAGCAGCTTTAGCCATCAAGGAGCTTGGCATCCACTATACTTGCTCTTTGCTTTTGACGGGCCTTCCTGGTGTTGGTAAGACTGAATTGGCCCGCTACATTGCACACAAGGCGAATTTACCGTTTGTTTTCCTGAAATTCTCTGGCCTTGTCAATTCTGCTCTTGGCCGGACACAGCAGAACATCGGCAGAGTGTTCGATTACGCAAAGCGCACGCCTTGTGTTCTTTGTGTTGATGAAATTGATGCCATCGGAATGTGCCGTGGCAGCCGCGATGATGTCGCTGAAATGAGCCGCGTCACCATCGCATTGATGCAGGAACTTGACCGGCTCCCGAATGACGTCATTCTCATTGGCACTACAAACCGCGTCGATAACCTTGACGAAGCCCTCATTCGCCGATTCACTTTCAAACACCGCATCAAGCCTTTAGGCGACGATGACATGAAAGAACTGTGCAAGAAGTTCCTTGCTTCGGCAGACTATCCCTTCACGGAATCCGAACTCGACGAACTCTTCCATTCGCTGCGTGAACAGCGGACTGCCAGCGCCGTTGTCAATGCCTGTACAGAACGTATCGTTGCACATATCGTATCGCAGCTGCCTGAAAATTCGGCAGATGCCGTGTAAAAGTATGATAGCCTGGGAAGAAAGCCCTCGTCAGTTTAAGATGTCAAAGCAGCTTGATGAGGGAAAATTCGGAGAAGACTTGGCTCGCAAATTCCTTAACGACCCGATTATCAAAGTGAATCATGGCATTAGCCATTACGATGACGTGACTCAGGATAAATCATATCAAGACAAAGATACCGATTTCATTGTCTGGAAGAAGAATGGTAAGACCTTTGGCCTGGAAGCGAAAGTGGACAGTCACAATACCGGAAATTTCTACCTGGAAACCTCGGTGGACTACTTCTCCATGGTGCCTGACGCTCTGAACGAACAACGGGTGGCGCGGCGGTATCGGGATGGCATCGACCCTTTATGGCACACCCCGGGCTGGGTATACAGGAGTGTTGCGGACCAGATTCTCTATTATTTCAGAACCACGCAGCTGCTTTACATTTTCTCCCGCGTTGATGTCTGGTTCTATGCTGAAAAGCTGATGCGCGGTGGAATCCATCTCGACCCCGGAATCAGAAAGCCAAAAATGTATTCTGCCGAAAATATCAGTGAACGCAATGGTTCCACTCTCTTCTTTGCCAACGGCTTATGCGTGAATGCTGAGCAGACATACAAGGCTTTAGGGGCGCAAAAAAGAGTCATCAAATACCAGGTTGAAAACCCTGATTCAGACGTTCCAACGTTCAGCTTTTGCCCTTTCAAATTATGAATTTTTCGCTAACAATCGTTAGAAAATCACACTTCAGTCTGACGGAAGAGTATAATTAAAGCATGGAAAGAGAGGACAAAAAATCATGAACCAAATCAACGTTGTGACGATTGGAAAACTCATTGAAGCGCATCGTGACGGTGACGAGCAGAAGTTCAAAACCTACGTCGATTTTATTGTTAAAGCCTACGAAGAGCAGGAGAACGACCGTGCCGCACGAATCATCCGAAGCAGCTATACGGGTGACTACGGTGAGCAGGGGAAAGTTGTTCTGGATGAAGCAAACGGACTCTGAGGAAGAGGTCCTGCAACAGCTGCAAAAGCACGCAGCAAACTATGCACAACGTATCACGATATATAAGATAGACGGTAGAACCGTGAAACGGGAAGTTGCCGAATACAACCAGTGGGAAAAGAAGTGGAGGACTATCTAATGAGGTGGAATGTATTTTCTCTCGAAGCCGTTAAAGAGGCATTAAAACCAAAGTTTGTGCTGGAGAAAGTCCGTTATGTGACGGACCACGAAGCGTACGGTGAAGGCGAGTCTACACGCCTTGTTTTCCGCAACGTGGAAGAAAAGCTGTTTCAGGGGGTGATTTTGTGAATAATATAAGCGCTGTGGCCATCGGGATGCTCATCGCCGCACATCGTGAAGGTTACGAGGAAAAATTCAAGGCTTATGTCGAGCTCATTGCCGAAACCTATGAGCAGCAGGGAAATGACCATGCCGCTAACATCATCCGCAGCTACTATACGGGTGATTATGGTGAGCAGGGGAAAGTTGTTCTGGATGAAGCAACAGAACAGACTACATACTACGAGACAGGCTGGTATGAGCCTGATGTTTTGGGGTCCGGTGGCTCCTATCGCGGAGTTACAAAAGCAACTTCCGAGGAAGAAGCGTTGCAACGGCTGCTGAAACACTCTGCCGACTATGCACATCGTATCACTCTATATAAGAAGGACGGCAAGACGATAAAGCGGGAAATCGCTGAGTATGACCAATGGGAAAAGAAGTGGAGGACAGCCTGATGAAGTGGAATGTATTTTCTCTTGAAACCGTTAAAACAGCATTGGAACCCAAGTTTGTGCTGGAGAAAGTCCGCTATGTGACGGACGACGAAGAATACGGCGAGGGCGAGTCTACGCGCTTTGTTTTCCGCAACGTAGAAGAAATGCCGGAAATCGACCACATTGAACGGACCATCTCCACATTCATTCGGGACACCTATGTTCACTTCAAAGACAAAAACATCAAGCCGATGCGTCTTTGGCAGGATAACCTCAACGAAAGTGAAGACCATATCCGTTATTCCACGAACAACCTTGTGTCTCCGCCACTGGAACTTATTGGCGAAACGTACATTTCCGATGAGAGCTACTTTCACAAGTGGATTGTAGCACAGGGAAGGTCTGAGGTTCTGGACGCAGCAGCCATTACCATTGACGTGGATGTAATTTACGCCTATGACAATATCGATAAGGTCGAGGAAAGCTCCGAAGACGGCGAGGTACATGGTGTTCTCTTTAATAGTACAATGTATCTGCGTGAATCGGAAATCAAGCAGGTTGCTCAGCTTATCAAGGACGAAAAACTCCGCAATCGCGTATTGACGTTGATGCGTTCTCATCGCCGTATTGTCTCAGCTCCCGAAAAGGAAAATCGCAGCATTCGAGAAATCGCATCCGCGCAGATGCTGCGGGTTGAATAACCATGAAGCACAAAATTTCAGAAACCGGCGTCCGAATGCTCAAATATCAGGAGCAGCTTGCCAACGAGTATAAGTACAAGCCTATCCCGCGCACGTTTTTCAAAGATGTGCGGGCGGAGTTCAAGGAAGCCTTGCCGGAATGGTGCAACACGTCCGGCGATACAATCAGCCTCGAAACCAAAAACGGCACAGTCATTACGAACGGATATAACCGCATCGTGATTGGCGACTACGGTGCATTCATTGAATTTTCCCGCGCACAAGCCTATATGCGCCGCCTGAAAATCAAAGAAGGTCAAGCTTATCGCGTAGAAGACCCACGCTATGCTGAGCATGTCAAATATCTTTGGCTCACGGCGGACGATGACTCAGACGTGAAAGTATACGACCAAAAACGCTCGGTTGAGTACGCTGACTACAAGCCGGGGATGCTGTATGTCAGCGTGTACGAGGTGTTTCCGGCAGAAGCGGATAAATAGCGCACTTTTTTGAAAAGGAATCGTTATGAGCAAGCATAAAAACAAAAATCGCACGCCGAAAAAGACGTTTCTTGACGCGATGCGGGAAATTGAACCTTCACTGACGGAGGATAATCTTTTCAGCGAAATATACGATAACGCTCTGGAAATCGAAGATGTTGGCTATGAGGACATCAATGCAGCGTACGCAGATGTTGACAGCGACATGATGACCAGTGATACGGTCATTTTCTCCAAAATCGGCAATAAATATCTGGTGCTGTTTGACCGAGACGACTATACCTCTGCGGAAGCGGATGTCGAAAGCATCGAATTCTCAATATCTGATAATGAAAGCGATGCCGCGAAAAAGTTTAAGGAAAAGATTTTCGAAAAGAAAGCTGAAAACCTTCCCGACTATGAAACTGCAATCAGTAACTTCGAAAAAGCCGTCAAAGAACGAACGGGGGAAGATGTTTGTGTAGAGGATATAGGCGGTACAGGCAGTTTCCCCGCATGGTCTATCAAGCATGGTCGAAACCTTATCGTCGAATACTTTAACGATTTCGATAATCCGGAATCCATCAAGGTGTATCTCCAAAGAGAGAAAGAATTTTCCGATGTGTTCAGAGTTTTCGGCTACGACTTTAGGGAGGTATACAAAGCTTACCGCGACTGGGGCGACAACACTCGTAAATATGTATTCTCGTTTGGATTCAGAATCCCCGGCTCGGACGAGTATGTGAGCGAGGATTGCTACCTGCCGATACCATCCGTCTGGCAGCACAGGCAGCGTTGTCCGTTCGAACTCGTAAATATAGAGAGAATGCGGGCAGAACTCGAAAAAGCTAAGGCAGATTATGTCGCAGACCAAGAGGAATGATTATGACCAATCCGGTTTTACAAGAAACTATTATTCGCTCCATGGAGGATGTTCCGGAACAGCTTAGAAATGTCTACAGCAAAGAAATCCTCAAGGCGTTTTTTGAGAAAGATAACTATCTCATCATGCGCATCGTACCTTCCGGCGATACGCGGTTTTATCTCGATAGCGGCAAGCGCGTTACCTCCGCCATGGATTTCCTGAAGCCTCTCCAAAAGCAGGGAGTATATTTCGAGGGATATAGCGTAAGCGGGGGCAAGAAATCCAAAATCAAGCCGCCGTCTCCCGTCCCGGAAATCGTATCCACCATGACAGAGGAAGTCTGCACATTGTTCGGCAAGGAATTGATGACGGATTTTTATGCTGCCGGATTTCATTTGACCATTAAGGGCGTGTCAAAGAAAAAGAAAGCCCGGCAATGGTATCTGCCGAACGGCAAACACATCAGCAGTAAAAACGACATCGTGGGTTTCATGGTAGAGAAGCTGCGTCCTCGGTTTACGCAGGAGTTTTACGACAAGCTAATGGATGATGCGGCAGCAGCGATTCCCGGTATTACAAAGGACGAAGTATCGGTATCTTCCAGCAATGATGAAAGAAACGCATACCTCATTCTCACCATTGACGGTGCTACGACCCGAGAGCAGATTTCGCCGCATGTATCGTATAAGGGCGCTGTCAACAAGCAATTGTTCGATTCGCTTTATATGAAGAGCACGACCCTCCAAAGACGCAATGCGAAAACATTTGCTGACAGCCACGATTTGGCAGCTTTAGAGAACATCGCAAAAGAGATTCTCGGCAATGCGCAAAACGAGTCGGTTTTAACGATAGGGAAGTATCAGATACCTTCTGTCATCATCACGGATATCAAGGTTCGCACGGAGCCGACAAAAGTACAGAAGGCTACGCTTTATAGTGCCGTTGCCTTCAATGACGGCAGCAGACGGACCTTTGCACTGGAAGTTCCTTTTGGTCTCACGGATTCTGAGCTGCAGGAGCGATACAGGGATGATATGCAGAAAAATGTCACCCCTGCTATCGCGGAACAGAAGCGCTATGCTGTCATACCGGGGTCGCCTATTCATGATTTCGTATCCAATGTCTGCTTGGCAAAAGAGCCGGTAACAAAGACCTATACGAAAGACGGCATTACGCTGAACGGCAGTATCTTGACCAGCTATAAGGCGTTGGATGAAGCACTTGCATATACCGTCTCCAATCCGATTTTTACTGGCGAGAACAAGGAAATTGCCTACTTTGAAGTAGCTGACCTTGTGACCATCTGCATCAATGCAGACGGAAAACTGTCCGAGTGTGTTTATCTTACATATTCGCCGTTAACCGAATTTCTCGATATTTCCGCTGGATGGATGCTCGATAAACTCTACGGGCACGACAACAGCGCAAAATGCAGTATCGATTACCGCATCGTGTTCGATTCCGAGAACCGAGGCAAGGATAGTCTGCGTTGCGATGCGAAACTCATCGATGCAAATACCGGCGCTGAAATTGCAAAGGTATATCGGTGCCTCGATAAGAGGCTCAAGACTGATATCGAGACCAGCAAAACGCGAATTCCTCTATCATGCAGCACGATGCTTTACAGCGCAGGCTCGGATGATATTGCGTATTATTTGACAGTCAATGGTGCCGATAACATCCATGCCGTCTACGAGCAAATTAAGGCACAGTTTGGCGCTCTCGGCTATCAGTTCTGTAACTTCTTCGGCAATCTCACCGATTACCGTTATTCCCGCACCGATTTGTATACAAAATTCGGAGAGTCCTACAGCACCGATTACAAGAAAGGTGCAGTACAGGAAAAACTCGACAGCTTTCTCAAAATGCGGCTGAATCTCGCTGACGATGCCTGCGTTTCGCTTTTCAGAACGGACACAGTTAAGAACTACTATGGTTATTTCGAGGTGTTCTGGCCGTCATCCCCGTATCTGATGAGAGTCATCGCCGCAATGTACAAAAATGACTCCGCAGATGCTATGCAGCCGTCCTTGGAAGATTTTAAGTACCTGACGAAAGATGCCCAGTATCGGATACTGACCGAGAAATGCAAGACCGCCAAAACGGAAGAGGACGCATTTGCAGTCATCTCGTGCCTAGAAACCCAGCCGCAGACTGTGCGAAAACTGCTGTTCGCGAAAGAATATTTCCGTGATGTCTATATGCTGCTCAATGACGCAGACCGGATGTTTGCCGACATCCTTATCAGCGACTGTGCGGGTTGTGTGAAACTGTTAAAGTCGCTCCAAAAAGAAGTTGAGGAGAAAGCGTAATGTATACTTATACTGCTAACGATATAGAAACAATGCTTTCCGAAAACGGGTATTTCCCGAACCGGAAAATCGCCTATGCCATCCTGAACGCATTGCGTGACGATTCGTCCCCGCTGCTCATTGAGGGTGACCCTGGTGTGGGTAAGACGAGCCTTGCTAAAGCTGTCTCCGCCATGCTGAACATCCCTCTGATTCGCGTTTCCTGCCATGAAGGCATTACGGCAGATAAAATTCTGTATGACTACGACTACCAGCGTCAGCTTCTGGTCGTGTCTGCGATTCGGGATAAACTCAACGAGAGCCTCAAAGACCTGTCTGTGAACGAGAGCATCAAGGCTGTAGCACAGAACACCGAGTTCTATGGTCCTGATTTTCTTCTGAAACGCCCTGTCATTGAAGCATTGACGATGAAAGGTCGGAAAGTTCTCCTCATCGATGAAATCGATAAGACAGAACCCGAAATCGAGCATGCGCTCCTTGAAATGCTCTCGGATTTTGCTATCACCATCCCGGAATACGGCACAATTCAGTGTGCGCAGGAAGACCGTCCTATTGTATTCCTTACCTCGAACAATTATCGGGAACTCTCTCAACCCATGCTGCGCCGGTGTTCATACTTGTACATCGAGCACAAGACCTTAGAGGAAATCAAGAAAATCATCTGCGCGAATGTCTCGGCATCGGATGAGTTCGTGAATACGGTTGCGTCTGTCATCGACCGGCTCCAGAAAACCGATTTACGTCACGCCATCTCTATCAGCGAGGGCATTGAATGGGCAAACTGCCTGATTCAGACCTTCGGCTGCAAGACGGCAAAAGATGTGACGGATGCCATCCCGTATTCCATCGGCTCGCTGGTCAAGGACCACGCGGATGAGAAAACCGCAATGCGTGCATTGCAGAATATCTGACGGAGACCTGTATGTCCAATACAATGTCTAATCCCGTAGCTTCGTATGTCGGGATGTATACGCCGTTCTTTAATGAACTTTTGAAGGAATACGGATTCACTTTCTCGATGGCAGAAGCCATGAACGGTATCAAGCATATCTCTGACCCCTTGGATGTCGAGGATGTTCTGTATACGATGCAGGGGGCTTTATGCCACACGAAAGAGGAATGCGATGTCTTTGAGGCAGTATTCTGCAAGCGGTTTCTGCACTATACGAGTATACCGGCTATACCGAAAACGCCTAAGAAGCCGAACAAAAGCATTGCCTCGTTTCTGAATATGACGGACGACGCTCTGGATGAGTTTCTTCGCAAGACCCGCACGAGCCGTGAACGGGCGGCACAGGAAGTTGAGAAGCAGCGCAATTCTAAGCCCAGCAGTGACGAAATTCGCAAGCAGGAACAGCTTGTTTCCGATATCGTGGATGATGTACAGGGCAAGCGTTTGGCGACTCTGGATGCCAATATCCGGTATCAGGCGGCTGTTACGGAAGCAGTCCTTTCCGGTAATCTGGATTTGATTCAGGAATTTGAAAAGTTGCTCAAGCAATGCAAAGCCCTCGCAGACGGCGACATCGCCTGTTACGGTATTTCCGAACAGAAACTGCATGATTTGGTTCGTGAAGCCACAACGCAATCTATCACAGTGGCGCAAAAATCTGTCATGTCTGCGGCTGTCTTGGCGCGAAAAGCCAAAGAGCCCGACTTGTACAAGGCTTTTATCTCCCTTGCACAGGCATTTCAGGCATTGAGCAAGTCTGTCAAGCGTACACAATCGGGCATTGAGGACGATGAACGGGTCAGAAAGGCGAAGGAAGCCGTCAAGAAAACCAAGCAGCAATACCGCGATGCGTGCCGCGAATACGACAAGGAAAGTAATAAGCTGAACCAGATGCACGATAAAGTGTCCCAGTATGAGCGGGAACTGCGCGAGTGTCAGAAAAAGGTCTCGGCATACGATGATATCTTATCGGATGCACAAAAGGCGATAGAGGAGAAGCAGCGGCAAAGCATTCTCAAAAACCAGTCGGTGAATCATCGGGATGTCTTCAAGGGCGGTCACAACGCTGTCAGGACCAAGAACGCCACCGACAAACTTCTTAACGAGGATGTCACCCAGTTGTCCCGCGTCGATATCGAGAAGGTCCTCACTTATATCCGCACGAACGCCAAGACTTTCCGCCAAAAGCTTCGTAAGCTGTACATAACCCAGCAAAAGAAGCAAATCGACGTCAAAAAGACGATTGAGAAATCCGTCCAGTGTGATGGCGAGATTGCACGACTGTACTACAAAAAGCCGATAAAGTCCAAAGCAAATGTCGTGATGCTGGCAGATATATCCGGGTCTTGCCGCGCTATGACTTCTCTCGCTCTGACATATATGGGTTTGATGCGGGAAGTTTTTCCCGGCGGCTGCCACCTGTTCGTTTTTGTGAATCACTTAGTTCCTGTTGACCGTTATTTCTCAAACGAGAATGTAACGGCTGCTGTGGAAAGTATCAACAAGAATGTCCCCAGCCGAGGTATCTACTCAAACTACGGTGTGCCTCTCAAAGAACTGCGCTACGATAATACCGGAATCATCAACAAGGATACTACTATCGTTATGCTGGGTGACTGTCGAAACAACAGGAACTATTCCGGTGTGGAAGATGTAGAATGGCTTTCTAAGCGAGCATCCAACTTCTTCGTTCTGAACCCCGAACCACGGGACGAATGGGGACAGGGCGATTCCATTGCTGACCTATACGCAAAGAGCGGCGCAGTGGTTTCACAGGTCAGCTCGGCCAAAGATTTGCTGAATTTCCTGCAATCTGCCGGAACCACAAGGCATTTGTGATGCGCTTGCCCCAACCACTAGATATAGTGGTATCTTAATGTTTGTTTACAATTTAGACACTATATATTGTGTCTTTTCATTGACCGGATACCACATATATGGTATAATACAATTGTTCTCAGGAAGAGGAACGGCTCCTGAGACATCAAGGTTTTCCTTTCCCCAATCTTGGTCGCATGGCTTCATTTGAGCTGACACAGGTGAAGCGTGAAAATCATCCGTTTCATAGTAATATCCTTCCTTTCTTTGGCGCGGGTAACTCCGCGCCAGCCGTCCAAGCAAACAGCCTCCACGCGGCGGACGGTGGGCAACAGATGTTTCCGTGTTCCGGGCATCTGGCTAATGTTTGTATTTGCTGGTTTAGCTCAGCTGGTAGAGCAGCTGATTTGTAATCAGTCGGTCATCGGTTCAAGTCCGATTTCCAGCTCCATAGGAGTGTGTACTTACATTGTAAAGTATGGTTGTAAAGGATAGAATAATCGCGTAGAATCAACAAAGCTACAGATTGTTCCATAGTTTACAGATAATCCTTTACAGATTTTGTACACGCCCAGACGCTATCCGTTGGATGTATCGAAATCACATGATACGATGCTATACACAACATCTGGCGGACAGCATGCCACCCATTAAGACGGCCTCCTCGTGGCGGGTGGCGGACAGCGGCTCTTGCGGCTGCTGACGAATGTCTTAGAAGCATGCAAACGTACGAGCATCCCCGTCAAGTCGGGGCGCATCCAGACGCGACACAGCCGTAAAGGCGAGATTGCTGCACGGCAACTGGTAAGTTTCGCCGCAGTCTCACACACAGCCCAACGACAACCGTTAACCCGATTTGACAGGGAATCAACGACAGGGCTCAAAATTTGAAGTTGACCAACACCCAAGCGCTTTCTTGGATTCTCGCGTATCGTCAACGATGAGGTTCGCAAGATTGTCAGGTGGTGTGAAGATGACATCCGGGGATGACGACCTACTAAACGGATGTCATGGCGGGGCTAAGTGAGGGTTCACCCGCAATCTTATGCAGGTATCGTATAACGGCTAATACTCCGCCCCTCCAAGGCGGAGACGCGGGTTCGACCCCCGCTACTTGCTCCACACGTCGCAGTCACCGTACGCCACGACGTTAAACTTGGTGAGCATGGTCCACTTGTGGTCCGCTGTCCGAATGTCGATGAGACAGCCTCAAAAATAATAGACAAACAGGTGCTGTGCCTGATAGTATCCAATAGTCCCGGTATTAGTCGCGAATAAGACCGGAAAACAGCGGAAAGGGTATAAAGCAGAATCCATCGATGCCGCTATCGAATGGTGCTGGATGCGAGTTGGCTTCTCGCTCAAGGGGTGACCAGCATAAAACACCCTATCGTGCTCGATTAGCTCAGTTGGTAGAGCAGCGCATTCGTAACGCGCAGGTCGGCAGTTCGAACCTGCCATCAAGCCCCATTACCCAATGAAGCGATAATAGAAAGGAGATGAAACTTATGGAACAGGCAATTATCAATGTTGAAGGTACGACTACCATAGAAACCGCTGCAGCAGCCAAAAAGCTGATTGAAATGTTTGGCAATCAGAACGTCCGCGCCATCTCGGTCAATCGTGTAAACGACAAGAGCGATGAGGTCATTGTTGAACTCGATTTCGTTCCCGGTTTGGCACCGCATCTGCACGGCTTCACGCTTCAGGTTAATGGCTTGACTTGCGGTTATGCTGGTACTGGTCCTTCCAATCTGTATGAAGTCCTGCAGGCGGCTGGCGTGAGTGAAGCTCAGGTAGCACGCGAAGACATCACTCAGAAGAGCACAAAAACCATTCCTCTGCGCCTGGAACGCGCCGTGACTCAGTACGGCGACTTCCAGTTTGCGTAACGCTATTTGGCGGGCTTGACCCGCCATCATGGAGGGATAGCTTAGCTGGATAAAGCACCTGCCGCAAAGCAGGGTATCGATGGTTCGAGGCCATCTCCCTTCTCCATCCAGACACCCTTTCGCTTCCTTTCGCCAAAGGTATCTGGGGTATTGTACTGCATTGCGTGTAGTACGGCCAATCAGGCGCGGAACTCCGAAACCATACCACGAAGAATTTTATCCTCTCCGCGCAGCATGGACATGCGATTTTACGGGGATAAATTCAAACCGAAATTGTGTCGAGTGGCGAAGACGGTTGCGACACTGGCGAAGCACATATCTGCTTCGTCAACCATCCATGAGAAAGCCTCCACGTGGCAGATGGTGGGCAACGCAGCAAAGCTGCGGCTGATTTCTTTCAAACCGGTATCTGAATAAATGCAGATAAATAGACGAAAAAATCAAAAAAGCAAAGGAGTACACAGCATGAGTAATCAGAAAATCATCAAAGCAATCGCAGGGATTGCAGCAGCCGGTATGATGGCAACTTGTCTGCCTGTCGCAGCATTCGCAGCCACCGGCGACACCTATCATTTCTCTTTCAGCAACGGTTCTTCCCAGGACCTGGCTCCGGGCGGCTCTATGACGTTCCCGGCAAGCCAGTATGACTACGGTTACTGGATTACCCTGCAGGGCCACGGCGGCTACACCTACAACTACTATCCCGGCGACACTCTGCCGTACGATGCAGTTGACCAGTGGTTCACCGCTGACGGCATCACTTCCTGCTATGCGGCCGAAGGTAATCCGCGTTCCATCACCATCAACTATCAGATTGACGGCAACACTGTGCTGACCGAAACTGACACCGCCACTTTCCCCGGCAGCGTTGATGGTCAGAGCGTTGAAGCCTGGACCACCGATTCCGGCGATACTTACACCGCATCCAGCAAGAGCCTGAACCATGACCGCCTGTTCTACTACCTGGGCGACGACATCCACGACAACGTCCTGACCCTGAAAGCCACTTCTGCATCCACTCCCGATGACGGCAAGGATGACAACAAGGGCGATGACAAGGGCGATGTCACCAACCCCGACGATAAGGGCGACAACAAGGGCGACAATACCGGCGACAGCGGCACCACCACTCCCGATGACAAGGGCGACGTAGTGGCCCCCGATAAGGACAACACCGGTAAGGACAACACTTCTACCGGCTCCAACAAGGGCAACGGTACTACCACCACTACTCCGACCGCTCCTCGCAAGAACGTTGAAGTCTCTGAGCACGGTGAAATTGCCGCCGCTATTGCCAATGGCACCTGGGGCAATGAGTACACCGTCTGCACCAGCTGTGGCTATCACAACTGGACCCGCAAGGGTAACGTTTACGTCTGTGACCATTGTGGTCACGAAGTTCTGACTGTCAAGGGCGCTGATGGCGTCAAGGGTTATGCTGGCACTCTGGCTGGCAACGAGCCCCAGTACGCTTCTACCTCTGAAGCTCAGGCTGCTGCCGAAAAGCGTGAAGCCGCTTATGCCGCTTCCATCGCTGCTCTGCAGGCACAGGTTGCCGCTCGTGAAGCTGCTTATGCCGCTTCCCTGGGCATCCACTAATTTGCCATCCTCTAACTAACGGTAATCGATAGTTTTTTCTCCTTGCTGTGGGGCGGGATTTCGGTCCCGCCCCATCCTTTTATGGTCAGATGTCCGAGTGGTTTAAGGAACTGGTCTTGAAAACCAGCGACGCCGCAAACGTCCGTGGGTTCGAATCCCACTCTGACCGCCATGTTTGCCGGGACTTCCCGGCTTTTTTGTTTTTGTGAGCAACACAAGGCAACAGATTGCTATATCGAATAGTGTTATGTATACTAGAGAAAAAGCAGATTAAGAGGAAACGCCATGACAAAACAGTCTGACATTGAGATGGTTGCCAAAGCCAGAGCTTGGGCTGTTAAGGCTCATGCCGGGCAAAAAGACAAGGCGGGGAAGGATTACTTCAAAGCGCACGTTACGGTTGTAGCAGAAGGCGTAAAAGGTGACCCAATAGCCGAGGCTGTGGCATTTCTGCATGATACGGTCGAAGATACGTCCGTCACAATAGAAGACATCAGAACGGGGTTTCCAAAAGAGGTTGCTGACACTGTGAGTACGTTGACCCATAGCAAGGGTATATCGTATGCTGAATATCTTTGGTATATTCAGCAAAATTCTATTGCTGTCAAAGTAAAGCTCTCGGACCTGCGCAGCAATATGGACTTAACCAGGCTCCCTCACACTCCAACTGAAAGGGACTTGGAAAGAACCAGAAAATACAAGCGGGCATATACGATACTGTCATCGAGAGAAGGCATAAGCGCAGTTAATCCGTATGCACTGTACGACTACTTGCTGGCAAACAACTGGAGCGTCAAAAGGAAAAGCACGAGGACTCCCGTTCTGGAAACAACGAATGGTTCTGCTGAAATCAAGGTGCCCATCGACCTGGCTTTGGCTGACTATGAGTCCAGGATGGCTGAGGCTTTAAGCGAATTGTGTTCGTGTGAGGGCATACCGTTCTCGAATGCAATAGCGCAGATTGCTGCTTGGAGACCGGTCAAACAATGAGCATGGGCCTGCTATTATTTTTATGAAAAGCCTTGACTTTGGCTTTTACATATTGTATAATTAAGACGCTGAATTTGATGAAAGGAAAACTGAACGATGTTTGCTGCCATGATGAACAAACAGAACAAATTGCAAAAGCTGTGGAGCAATTGGAATCTCTTCGGCTGTTTTGTGTTGTCTGTTTGTGCAAATCATAGTGCAGTGATGGTTGAATAAAATCATCCAAGTATCGGTTGTTTTCCATACTCTGCACGATATGAGCACCTGTCAGACGCACAACGCCTGATGGGTGCTTTTTTGATGCAGAAAATCAGAATCAGGTCACTCTAATGCCGCTGGAGTGAATTCCAGCCAGGCTTATTAAAGTGTATGCTATTATACATAATGTATATTCGAGGATTCGCCAAACGGTAAGGCATCAGGCTTTGACCCTGACAACGGTTGTTCGACTCGACCATTCTCGGCCAACGCTCACTTTCATGCGCATCGGAAGTGAGATTCCTCAAAGCTGTGTTCCCATAAGCAAGGCACGGAAGATGCGCGACAAGTGCTCGTAACTCAATCGGTAGAGTACCCGACTTTTAATCGGGGTGTTCGGGATTCGATTTCCCGCGAGCGCACCATGCCCGGCAGAGCATTATCTGCCACTTTTGTGGGTGTATAGCTCAGTAGGCAGAGCGGCGGACCGTTAATCCGTTTGTCGCAGGTTCAAATCCTGCTACGCCCGCCATAAGCTCCTCTGGTGAAATTGGCAGACACAGTGCGCTCAAACCGCACCGTTTTGAGGGTTCGAATCCCTCGGGGAGTACCATGTCCGGCAGTACAACAACTGCCATTTTGGGGGTATAGCTCAAGTGGTAGAGCAACGGTCTCCAAAACCGCGTGTTGCATGTTCGAGTCGTGTTACCCCTGCCACAATAAGAAAAGCCGTCCTCGCATAAGAGGCGGCTTTTTGTTTTGGAGAGTACACAGACCAAAAAACTAAACCACAAGTTGATTGCGAACTTGCGAAAACATGGTATAATAATATCAGAACGAAACGAAAGGAGATACCCCAAAATGCTGTGCAACACTGTTAATGTCATGTTGTATGAGTATAGTTACGAATATTCTGAGTTCATGTCCTTTGAACGCAGTTTTATTTCTCATACTCCTCGACAGGCAAAAACAGACCATGTACAGATGCGGTGCGTCTTCTAAGCGATAACTGCATGTCATAGCTGCTTGTCGAGATTTCGGCAGGCAGCTTTTTTGTTGCCTGCAATACAGAAAGGCAGCAAGAAAAATGAACGTTCCTACTATTGATATCCAGCAGACAGGTGCCAATATCAAGGCCCTGCGAAAGGCAGCAGGCATCAAGGTGAAGGATGTGGCAGACATGCTCGGTGTGTCTCCGCAGGCGGTTGCTAAATGGCAAGCCGGAACAGCGCTTCCCACCATCGATAACCTTGTGATATTAGCAGCAATGCTGGATACCAAGATAGATGACATCCTTGTCATCGCATAAACCCTCGCCGCAGGATTGCGGCTATATATGGCCCGTTGGACGAATTGGTAGAGTTGCCGCCCTTTCAAGGCGGAGGTTATTGTGGGTTCGAAACCCACACGGGTCACCATGCTTCTGTAGCTCAGTTGGTAGAGCAGCGGTCTGAAGAACCGCGTGTCGCTGGTTCGATTCCAGCCGGGAGCACCATATGTGTCGGTATGCAAGAGGTTAAAGCAGGCGGTCTGTAAAACCGCTCCGTTTCGGTTCGCTGGTTCGAATCCAGCCCGGCACACCATAAGGCCCCTTCGACAAGTTGGCCTAAGTCACCACACTCTCAATGTGGAGTCGGCAGTTCGAGTCTGCCAGGGGTCATACAAGCACCTATGTCAAAAAGGTGCATTATGCAGAGGTCGCCTAACGGTAGGGCAGCAGCTTGCTAAGCTGCCGTCGCGGAAATCGCGGCATGTGAGTTCGAATCTCACCCTCTGCGCCATCTGCTTGCTTGTTCGAGTGGTTGATGAAATCGGTCCAGAAAACCGACGATGGGAGACTGTCCGAAGGTTCGAATCCTTCAGCAAGCGCCACTGCCCTCATTCTGTGCGGTATCCGTGCAGGTGAGGGCTTTTTCTTTTGCTTTTCGCTTTGAATTCCGGACTCGAATGGCGTTAATGGTCGGATATTCTTGATATTGGCATTGGTTATCTGATTTGCAAAAGCTGCTATGAGCACGAGCTCGAAATCAGAAAAGCTGTAAAATAAGGGCCCAGCCGCCTCCATAAGGAGGCGGCTTTTTTGCTTGTAAAAATATGTATAAACTGTTACCATTTAGCGCTTTCCGTTGTGAGAAATTGCGAATCGCGGTATAATTAAAGTGTAGAAAATGAAAGGATTTTTGCCGTATGTACATTGATTTCACGAGCAAGCAGTACTCTTTCATCCTGCACGCTCTTGCCATCATGATAACGTTTTATAGCAACGATTTTTCCTCTATCTGCAAAGAGGTTGGAGAGGCTTATGGCGTAAGTGAGGCAGACATTGCAAGTGCTTGCGCTGCTCTGACAGCTGTGAACGTAACGGCACCTGTCAAAAGTTTATCTAACAAGTGCAGCGACATTCTGGAAGATATACTGCATCATGCACGAGAACTGCCGGAAAAGGATGCTCCGTATAAGTACAGCATTGGCTTGGATACTCTTTCCTGGAAAGTAGTTGCTGATGCACTGGATACATACTCACGTATTTTGATGGGGCAATTTGGCGTCATCTATGAAGCACTTGATATTTCTGGTAACGATGAGCAGCACTTCCAGGCGTATCATGATGCACGCTGGAATGGGGTGGGGGTCCTCGAAGCCCGTGACCTTCTGATTCCACAGCTCAAAAAGATAAGGCTTGGTTGGAATGGGAACTTTGGTATTTCCAACACGGGGCTTGCCTACAACAGCAAGCTGGCATACGAGATTCTTAAAACCATTCGATATGCGACAGAGAAACGAGATAGCTCCGTTCTGAAAGTGACAAACGAGCCGTTGCCGCATGTCGAGGGTTCTTTCCAAATCAAAGCACTGTGAACAAGATTGGAGGTTTTCCAGGGTGGGCGACCACATTATTTCTTTTCTCGACATCTGCGCCATGCGCGGTCAGCTGGTTTTGGCAAAGGCACCGTCCATCCCGGCTATCAATAACAAAACTGTGTATTGTACCGGCGCTCACAAACACGGCGAGGACCGCTGCATCGTTCTTGACGGTGAGGAGTACAGCCAGATTCTCTTTGTTGACGGGACAATAAAATTGTGTTGGCAGTGAGGTAATATCGTGGATAATATCATCGTGAACAGCGCTCTCTGGTACGCTGAGCAGAGCAGCCAGTTTCTTGTGAATTCTGGAGCCAACAAACTGCTGGATAAGGGCTACGACTATTATGTGAAGGAATTTATCCCACTTGGGCACCGCCTTATCCAAAATGGTCAGATTGCCGCCGATGCAATGGATGGGGAGCTTGCCGCACAATTTTCGATGGCATACGTCGCAAACTATTGGCGTGCAGCGAAAACCGTATATAATTTCGCTCCAGAATTTCTCAGAACATTGGCTGAGACTGAGGACGCACCGATTTATTCCGATATCATGATGCGGCTGCCATACAGAGATTTTGTCATGAATCTTCCTGCTGGTTCCCATCATGATGCGATGTTCGTACACATCGAGTTTGATGCTTCCCATGGGCCGAACGATGTGGATACGCTCTTCCTGATTGTCCCTTTCAAGGCAAACCCCAATTTTGACAGTATCGAGCTCTGTCAATGTATGCAGTGGTGCCTCAACGGTAAGAAGCTAATTGAGTCCTATCGGCGCAACAATGATGCTCGCGAGCAGGCATTTCAGAACGGAACTGATTCTGCGACTGTCAATGACGCCACGGTATCAAACGCACCCGGTGCTGTTCTCAGTGAGGAAGAGCTGGAAAAGCAGCGGGAATTTAATGCTGGTATCGAACCGTATCTTCGTGTAGCGGTTTCTGCTGCTTATTATCTTGCCTCCAAGAATGCGGAAATTAAAGAAGTGCGAGTCCCGAAAGAGAAGCGGCCTATCCTTGTTTCCAAACCCGGTGCTACTCCTAAAAAAGTAAATGTCAAAACTTACAATGTGGGCTTTGTAATCGGCAAGAGCTTTGAAAAGCAGCTGGCTTCCGGTACAGAATATCAGAAGTCCACAGCAACCGGCGCGGGCCGTACGGTCAGACCACATGTCCGCCGTGCTCATTGGCACCACTACTGGGTTGGAGAAGGTCGAACTCGCTTAGAGGTCCGCTGGATTGAGCCGACTTTTGTGTTGCCGGAAGGAAAACGTGAGGTAAAAATTGCAACAGTAAGACGCGTCATGGGCACTTAAAGGAGATTCATATGAAAGCAAACTACAAAGTAATCGCAAACAAGCAGAAAATTCTTGAAAAAGAAATTGAAAATTTCGAGCCAACATCAACAATGTCAGTGCTTCTGATGCGCTACAGCATCATACAAGGGCTACTCCAGGTTAAACTGAACGAAAAAGACGCGAATGGTAGCCCTAACATCAGCCCTTCCGATATGGCATACGATATGACTACATTTTTTAGCGATGCCGTCAATACTGCGGCCGATGATTTCACAGATGATGATGACGACCGCACAATAAAATTTGATGGCACCGTTGATGAATTCCGGCAAGAACTGGCTAATCGGGTTCTGATAACACTCAGCCTGGCGTTTGAACATGAATTCATAAATTTTACAGAACAAACCGGGATTACCCGCGCCCAGTATGAGATTCTTGCCGCTGAATACATCGCCCACGCTGAAGATGATGGCAGCAAAGTATCCGAAATGTTCAAAGGTGACGATTCTGAAAAAACCAAGCCCAAAGGTTGGACCAGCGCCATACCACAAAACAGACGAAGCTAAAAAAGCCACTTGCACGAATGTGCGAACCGACTAAAATAATAATTGCCTGACCTATCTCCGGGCAAGCCCGGGAGGTTCTGGAAGTGGCTGCACAAAAAGCGTTACTTCGATTGCTCGTTTCAGGCTTTAAGCATCGGCATCGCTAGAGCCAGAACCGTGAATCAAGCTCCCCTTTGGGAACATTAGCGATTCACTTCGTCTGTTTAGACGGGACCGTGGTCAACAGGCCCCAAAAAAATCTTAGATACCAGAATTGCAGACTTTATGTCCGCTGGCTTTTATATCGGAAATGCACTTATCATGTGCTTTTTTGAAAGTTTCGTATTTTGAAATGCAAATATCTTGGTTGATGGTCTTGAAATCGTCGTTATGACAAAGAAGCAAAAAGGCAGAATAAATATCGCGCTGTACTTTTGTACCGTCATCAAAGCTGTGCCACCTCTGGCTCAGCTTCTTTTTGTTGTATGTGTTGCTTTTGTGGTCGTATTGGCTTGCGCGGTACATATTATCAACCACATGAAAGTGGCTGTCGCCAAACTTTGAATGGAGTTGTGCGTAAAGATACCCTGGACACCTATGAAGAATGGAATGCCCAAAACGCTTTCTGCGCTTTTGTTTCTTTCCTTGTTCAGGAATAGAAGGTTTAGCTTTCTTCTGAAGTGCTTTTACGTTACTTTTTTCAATGGTCACATCATCGCCCATGGCTCGAATCCGGTTTGCCAATTCATTGTTGGCATACTTGCGGCTCAAGGCATTTTTTCGGCGAAGCTCTTTTAAGTAAGCTTCTTTTATCCTATATTGCTTTGATTTTTTCCAGGGCTTGCGAATGCCCTTTTTGACTGTACCGTCTTCATTGTAGCGGCCTTTGTTGTTTGCTCTTCTGCCGCGGTCAAGCGCTCTTAGAAGAAGCCGCTCTTTGCGCTCATGTCTTTTTGTTGATTTCCCATTCCGCTCAGCAAGATTCTCCAGGATTACAGAGGTTTCCGATACGGCTGCAACGCTTTGGGAACCAAGGTCTACGCCAACAAGTCCCTTACCACAAGGGTGCTTTAAGCCACCTAACTTTGTGTATTTAGGAACTGGGTCCCCTTCAACGGTGATGTGAGCGTAAACTCTCAATTTGCCGCGAATCGTCACGCATTTGAGAGCAATGAAACAGGGTCTATATGTATTTTGCGGGATGCCGGTCTTCGAAAAAATGGCAACAGCCTTTTTCTCGGTTTCAGGGTCGGAAACAAACGCCTCAATGCAAGCTAACTCATTCTTTGCAAAAGAATCGTTCTTTTTTACTATCAACCCGAAAGCATCAATGCTGCCAATTTTGCATCGTGGAACGCCATCAACAAATGATAGCGTAATTCCACGCTCAATTTGTTTAGCTCGAATCAGGGGAAGCTCTCCGCGTTTTGCGTAGTTGAGATGCTTACCGCTTCGATACAAAACTGATTGAACAGCTGCCCAAATGTTTTCTGTTTCAGATAGCAAAAATATTGTGTTGATTTTGCTGTTCTTCGAAATTTCCGTCATATCGTGGCGCAAATCTTCCATTGTCAGCTTGTATTTGGCTTGAAGCTTTTCAAGCACATCAGCAGCACTATTTGCTTTTTTCTTGATATCATTGTATTTTGTTGTGCCTTCATCCAAAGAAGAAAGCGCAAACATTGCACTATGATACTGCTTCAAGGCTTCCCGATACGCCTTTGTACGAAACAATTGAGATAAACGCTTTTGTGCAATGTTCGTAAGGTGGTTTCCGTAAACTCTCAAATCATTCGCAATATGAAACAGCTTGCGCTTATCATCTTCCTTGATTTGTGCTTCCAGAACCAAAACATGCCGACTTGTCGCAGCGCGATGCCTTTTGCGTTCGTCCTCATAAGGAGTTCTGATATGCTTTTTGCGAGCCGTCATGTTTTCACCACCTAGCTTTTTTGCTCTTCTATATATTTTTTCACTGTTTCAGCACTAATGTGACCAACAGAAGCAATGTAATATCCACGGCTCCATAAAACGCCGCATTTTGCATAAAAGGATTTGAGTTCTGGAAATGCTGCAAACAATTGAATTGCAGAATGGCTTTTCAGTGTCCGTGCGATGTCGCAAGGCGCTACTGTCAGTGGAGCTGAAAGAAAAATGTGTATATGGTCGGGCGTGACCTCCAGTGCTTTAATTTCATAATGATATGTTTCACATATAGAAACCAATATGTCTTTAAGCACATCAGCAACCGGCCCGTCCAACGCTGAAAAGCGAAATTTGGGGCACCAAATAATATGATACTGTAAGTTGTATTTGCAATGAGCTGCTGTATCATATTTGGGTTTCATCTTTTGGCTCCTCAAGCTGATATTTTTCCTGGATGCCACGACGCATCAAATCAAGAAAAGTGATTGTCTTTCCTTCTTCTACTGAGTATATACGCGCTAAATTTTCCAAAGACTGTTTCCATTCGAAAGGAATCGTGATATTCACTTGTACATTTGATTTCTTTGCCAACTGTATCACCTCATACATATATTATATATGTATTCTATGTTACTGGTCAAGCTACCGAACCTATGATTCATTAAAAATTAAAAAAGGAGATGAAGCCATTCATCCCGCAGGCAAATCTGCAGGTTTTCTGGCTCTCAATTATAACAATAACAATAACAATAAGCCGTTGCCTATGCTGGGGGCAGCGGTTTTTTCTTTTCTCTTGCAATACTGTGCGAACGGCATATCATAAAAATTGTACGATAGATAACAGACTGTTGGTCCATTGCGTACAATTCATATTCTGCAGTTAAATTAGCAGACTCTCTTTTGAGGGCCTGCTTCTTTTTTTGTATGTATTGATTAGAAACAAAATTATTTTAGAAAGGATGAATACCATGACGAATACCAAAAACAGCTTTACCAGGTTCGCAGCTGCCGCAAAAGATTGCTTCTATGTGAACTCTTTTCGAGCAGACTTAGTTCAGTGCGACAGGGCTTTGAAAATGGACGGTGAAATGCGCGTCGAAGCGGAATGCTGGATGAACATTTTGGATGCCCTGGACGATAACGACATCAAGATGTATGTCGATAACGAATACCGTCCCGGACTTTTGAACCCGTTCCATAAATGGTAACGTTCCAAAAAAAACGAATGAATCACAACCCATTTCTCATGCGGTAGGGCAGCATTGCTGTTCTGCCGCTATTTTTGTTTTTGATGTCGGCTATGTTATCGGGAAAAGCTTTGAACAGCAGATGCGTTCCGTTAACGCAACCTGTGCCGAAAGCTTTTCCCATTGTGGCAGCAGTCACAGCGTTCGCCCTCATGTGCGCCGCGCTCACTGGCATCATTACTGGGTCGGGGAAGGCCGCACAAGACTCGAAGCCCGTTGGATTGAACCGACCTTGGTTCTTGCCAACAGCAAAAACGAAGCCTATGTGGCAATCGTAAGAAGCGTGAAAGGAGCATGACAATGCTTAATTCAAATACTAATAAAGCCCTTGAAATCAACTCGAACAAAGCGGTTCTTCTCAGCATCAAAAAGCAATGGCTTGAAAAGATTCTGAGCGGAGAAAAGACCATTGAGGTCCGAAAAACCATGCCGTGGGAAATCAGCTATCCTTTTGTGGTGTTCTGCTACGAGACGAAAGCTGATGGTGGTGCCGGAAAAGTAACTGCTGCATTTGTTTGCCGGGACATAGATACGCTCGACTGTCTGCGTGAACTCCCGGCGTACGCTATCGGCACAAAAGAGACCGAAAAGACCGCTCGATTCGTCAAGGATAGCTGCCTTACCGCAAACGAGCTGATTGCATACGGCAATAAGTCTGGCACTCTATATGGTTGGAACGTCTCTGACATCCAATCTCTGGATGTATCCCTGCGAGAGTTTTGCGTTAAGCGAGCACCACAGTCCTGGATGTATCTGCAAGTTCCCAACGACAAGACGTTCTGAACGATGCCTGTTGGGGCTGCATGTGCAAACTCAGCAAAATATCAACCGCACGATAGGAGCAAGTTCGAACGATTCATCGTGCAAACAAAGCAGACTCTCGATTCTTGAGGGCCTGCTATTTTTTTATTTCAGGAGGAAACATCAATGATTCTTTATCACATCATGGCAGATACCGGATACCTGCCGGACGATGTCATCCCGCAGATACCAACGAATCGGATGAAAGGGGAGGACCAGGAAATCCCAAGAATTTGTCTTGGGCATACCCTCGATGATTGCCTTACCAGCATCGGCATTGCGCATTTTGTCTCAAAATTCCTGCTCGCTAAGCTGCGTCAGAACAAAAAATACTCTAAGGACATGCCGTTACCGTTCATTGTCCGAATGTACAACATCAAGGACGAAGACCCGAATCTCTTGACCGAGGAAGAAACACAGAAATATGTGGCGGATTCTGTCGTGACCAGTGAATGCTGGCTCACAAGATACGAGAAACCCGTCAAAATCCAGAAACTTTGGCTTGTGGGTGGTGAAGTTGTTCTTTGGCCCTATATCGTTGACGGCGTCGTGTACGATTACCCAATCGTCCGAAATTCAATTTGGACAGAAAGAAAAGCATTGCCGGACCCGAAATTCCAGAACCAAATCAAGGATATCACTCAGAAATGGCTCAATGAAGCCTAAAAAGAAGAACCTTAAAAACTCTTGCACATCCTTGCGAATTCCATAGTATTAAAGTTGTACGACAGATAACATCTACTTTGCACACCGCGTGCTCGTACAATTCATAATTCTGTTCTCATTCAAGGCAGACTCATCTTCATGATGGGCCTGCCTTTTTTTGTTTACAGAAAAAGGAGGAATTCAAAACAAACCACAAATCTCAAATCACAATCTTCCGCTACAAGGAAAAGACACAAAAAAGGAGTCACAAAATGATAGTCGAAAAGAATAATAACAGCATTTTTCGGAACAAGCATGTCCTGGTTGTCGTCGCGGTGATGTGTATTTTTACCATCATCGCCTGCATGGGTTTTATGCTTTCTGTTCCTGCACACGCAGAGGAAAACATAGCTTCCAAAACCGAACCTATCGCTTTTTCCACTCCCATTGAAACGGTGAATGAGCTCGATAAAGCGTTCCCGATAACGGAAACTTTCGAAGAAGCACAGGAGGAGATTACAACTGCTGAGGTCAAATCTTCCGATGCTGCAGAACCGGAACCACAAATTGAGACCGCAGAAGCAGCCATCGAAGAAACCGAACCGAAACCCGAAACAATTCCAGATAATCTCAACGACAATGAGCTTGAAATCTACACAGCTCTGCGGTCCGCTGGTCTTTCCAAGGCCGGTACTGCCGCAGTGATGGGCTGCATGTCGATGGAAAGCGGTCTTAAAGCCTCGGCCGAAAACTCTTCGGATGGCGGCTATGGACTCCTGCAATGGACTTATAGCCGAAAGACAGACCTTTTCAACTGGTGTTATGGCAATGGCTATGACCCCAACACCGTTACGGGACAGGTGATGTTCTTCGTGTATGAGCTCAATAGCACATACAGCAAGGCCGCCAAATACTCGTATCCGGTGTACGAAACTCTTACTACAAGTGACAGCCTGGAAGATTGCCTTTCGATGTTCTTTTCCCATATGGAAGCAGGAACCAACGTGATAATCTCTTCCCGCAAAGTCTATGCAGGAGGGCTGACCACGTTAGACCTGTACCGCAAACGCTTAACTGCCGCTTACAAATACTTCATTTGAATTAGGAGAAAATCACAATGAAAACAACTGTTTATCTGTCCCGAAAACTCTTGAACCAGTTAAAGGTAAAAGAAACCGAAAGCAAAGACCTTATGCTAACCCATAACCTACACGACATCATCATCAACGGTAAGCGTGTTGGCTGCTCTGGCCACATTCAGAACGTTCTCAACAATAAGTGCGTTTACGTCAGCACTGAAAAGAGTTGCTATCAGCCCTTGTCTGACAAGAACCTGGTTCGCTATGCCGCCAGTATGAAAGATTACTCCTCTGTATCGCTCGGTGCAAAAGGACGTAATCAGTTCGTGACCAATGATGAGTTGGTTGGAAAAATCATTGATATGCTCCGATAAGGGCATAAACAGAAAGAGAAAAAGCTCATGAAAACCGGCATCAAAAGTCAGATAGTAATAGTATCTGCTGTGGCAGCTGTTCTGCTCATTGTTATGAGCGTCTGTGCAATTGCGGAGAGCATTACCTTTGAGAAGGTTGCTGCTCTCGCTGCAAGCGCACTTGCCTTGAACAAATGCTGCGGCATCCTGTTAAACTAAGGAGAAAAAATCATGAAGAATAAATACAAAGTTGTTGCCTTGGTTCCTTTGGAGTTCTCTGTTGAGGGAAGCTCCGATTCCAAAGAGGCAATCGAATCCGTCAAAAACATTTTCGAAGCGTGTCGGGATGATAACGACTGCGCGGACATCGTTTTTGATGGCATCGAAGAGTCACTTCGTCACGACAGTATCGAGTACAAAGTTGAAGCCGCCCAGCCTGAACCTGAGGTGAAGGCAAATTCCGATATCCGTTCTGTTGCCTTCGATATCTGCGACGTCTTCGAGAACTATCTCGACGAAAACGGTATTTGCATCGTTTGCGATGATGCAGATGAGGAGCGGGAACGGAAAGACAATGAAAGCGGCGCGATGCTGTACGGCATGGAATATTGGCATCTCGTTGAGGATGTCGAGTTCTGGCTGAGTCACATGAGTGCGCAGGGAAAGCCGGTCATTACTTCTAAAATTTTGAAGGCGTTCGACGAACTTCTCGTATCCAAAAATCTCGGTAACTCCGTGCCAAGCGGCGATAATCGCTATCAACTGCACTCAAAGATTCTGAGTTCCTTGCGTTCTCGTGAGGAGGGGTTGGAATGAGCACGAAAGGCTGGAACAGTCTGAAACCTATTACGACCCCTGACCAGATGTCCGCGCCGATTCATTGGAACCCAATGAACGAGGATTGGAAAATGCGGCTTACCAAAAGCCAGATTTACAACACCTCTTCTGGTTTCGACACTCAAACGCTCGATGCTATGAAGAAGCTGCATGACAAAATCCTCACATTTGGCGGGGATGAAGTCTGCATGACGGAATTTGACGAAGACGCCCCAAAAATCCTCAAACGCGGCCGATTCTTTTATGGCAGCAGCTATATGAGGAAAGGCCAGGATTGCCAGTGCCATTACAATTCTGCACGGCTTTGGTATAAAAACAAAGACCGGTGCTTTATTGCAACGGGCTATGCTCTTTCCGAAGACGGGCTCTGGCGCTGTCATTCCTGGGTCGTTCAGCCAATGGCACGCACCGTTCGCGTGTGGGAAACCACCGTCAAGCGTGTTGCCTATTTCGGCGTGGTTTTGACCAGCGAGGAATGCGAAGACTTTGTCGAGAACAACACATAACAATTGGGGAGGTTACCCAACATGGGTGAACAACTACATTTCAGTATGGATGGTGAGTTCCTCACCGCCATTGCACGTGACTGGTTCTGGAACATGGACAAGCCGTATAAAAAGTGTGAGGAGCTGCTGCTCTCCTGCATGATGGGTGGCAACGAGGAAGAAAAAAGGCATGTTTGCCAGGACATTATCGAAGGCCGGAAAAAACTTGTTGGTGTCAATGAGTTTGAACTTGTCGATGACAATGTTCATGTTCGTTCCCTCAGGCAGAAGGTTGAGGAGCTTCAACACAAGATGCTGGTCAATCAAATTCGTGAGGATATGATTGCACATCCGCTCAATTATGTTGACCGCTTTGCTATGACTGATAGCTATGAAACGCTCTGCGCCAATGCAAAACATCATTATATCGATTGCAGCTATGACGGTATCAAGTGCTTCCTCTATGGGAAAACGGGCTATTCTGATGCATTCAACAACGGTGCATGGCTTTTTACCCACCCAGACCTTGTTGCAGAATTCAATGGCGAACCGCTTCCTGAGCAGGAATCCAACCCGGAATTCTACAAAACCGATTTTTGGACCAAGCTTGCCTCTTGGATTGAAGCAAACATGAAAGGTACATCCGTTGAACGCCGTCAGCGACTGTACAACAGCTATATCAGTGATAGACCCATTCAGCATCAGCTGACCGAATATGGTCTGATTGCTCCCGATGGCACCTGGTATGCCTGCGAGTTTGGCGAGCACGCTGCCCTGGCTGGCCGCATCATCATGCGCAATCGAGAAGCGTTTGGTCTTTCTGACCATGAAGTTCTCAATATGGCGTATGACTGGAGCGGCAAGGGTCTCGATTTCCTATATAAACGCGGTTGGATTGCCATTCGTAATCCTTCGATGGGCAATACATTCCTCGATATGGATGAGACCAAAACCGCAACAAAAGCTCAAGTAAATACCATTTTTGACTATATTTCTAAATTCAACCGCTATGACATGAATGTTTCCAAGGTCATGGCTGACTAAAAAAAGGAGTTTTTTATTATGACTTCCAATATGACTATGACCGCTATTTCCATCTGTGATTTCCTGAAACTCATCGTGAAAAGCACGGTTGAGCATTACACCGAGGATTTCAAGCTGGACATAAAGATTTTTAAGCGCTATGCAAAAGAAGCGCAGGAAACTGGAAAGCCCGTATCGATGCTCTGGTTCTGCCGCTCTTGTGGAACGTATCTCTGCCCTGAGGAAGATGCGTACAAGAAAGATACTCCCATGTTCATCACGTTCAAATACTATGATGAGCAGGAAGAGGAAGAAGCCCGGACCATTAAGGCTTTTCTGGTCACTGTGACAGGGATGGAAGGACAAAAGCCAGTTGGCTATATCACTCCCATCAACTATGCGGATGAATGTGACCGCATTCGCCGTTACGCAGTACCTGCCGAAAAGGTCGAGCTTGTCTATGATAAAGGTTCCCTTGTCCAGAACAATGGCAACTATACGATTCTGAAGCATCCCAAGCTTGGTACACTTCAGAAAACGAAATTCTTGGCCGATGACCCTGACGCGCTTGATTATGCGCTGCATATGGCTCGCAATGAGAGAAAGGCAGGGTGACAGCCATGAAAACGATGGTTACATTGACTCACGAAGAAGCCCAAAGCTATTTGGCGTACGCTCTGATTTGCGAAACGATGGAAGGAGCCTTTTGGAATTCCGGACGCCGTCGCAGACTATACAGCAAGACGTTTACCGAAGCCGAACAGAGGCAGATTCCCCGCATCAAAGCCACTGCTCACAAATGGTGTTTGGTTACTGGTGTTCCTGAAAAGGTACGCATGAGATACAGCACCTATTTGCTGTGGCAGAAACTCGCGATGTTCTGCGCTGAAATTTAATTTTTCATTACCGCTGCCCATTTGGGTGGCGGTTTTTTGTTGCGGATTTATGCGAACGGCCTATAATCAAAAATGTACGATAGATAACAGTAATCGAAAAGGCACCCTGCCCTTCGCACACTTAACAATGCGCTTTAGGCGAACTTCCCATTTGGGTGGTTCGCCTTTTTGCGTATAAAAGAAAGGAAATAATTAAAATGAATGAGTACGAAGCAACAATACAAATCAACCCAACCGACGATATCAAGTTCATACTTGAGGAGTCCGGCTGCTATGAGTCTGAAATTGAAATGATGAAGGCCGGTGGCACCTATGATGCGTTTGTCAAGCGTGTCTATGATGCCATCGACTGGTCTCATCTGTTTGAGCGTATTACTCAGATGGAAAACGAAGCCATCACGGCAGCTATCGACAAATTGTCTGATAGCATGATTTGATTGTTAGGAGGTAAATACTATGTACATTCTCATTAAAAACCAGGAAGGCGAAAACATGAATCTGCTTTCCCAGAACACCGATTTCAACGCCCTGCTGGCAGCCATGAAAGCTGACATTGAGGCAGAGTACGAAAAGGCAACAGGCTCTGCGATTAACCTGGATGAAGATTCCGGCAGCGATTATGAAGTTGGTATCAACGTTGAGGACAGTGCTGCTGAAGGCTTCTGCCTCGCATCCGGGTATATGTACGGCGCAGACAGCAATTTTGACTGGGGTATTTTCAAAGTAAAGTCTCAGAAAAGCAATACCGCAGCGAAACCCTACATTGGCTTGGATATGAACGAGTTCTTTCGGCAGAAAATGCTGCTGATTGACTTGTCGGCAAAAGTGAAGGACCTCGGCTATGACCTTCTGGCCGATGAACTTCGGGGCGCAATCGGTGTCTTCGACGCTGTACAGGATTCAGCTGAAGGAGACGGTGTTTTCACTGCTCCGGAAGCGGATGAAGAAACCGGTCTGTTCCTTGACGATTTTTATAACGACGTTCTGGAAAAGATTCTGAACGCCGACAAGAAAAAGGAGGAAAAGTAAGCCATGAAACTCTACATCCAAGGCGAACACGGTAAGCTCCTAACTTTCACCCCGGAAGAAATCAAGGAAAAGCTCGGTATTCCATTCGATATCGCTGCTCTTGGCATCGAGGTAGATGATGGCGACACCACCATCAGGGCTCAGTCATACCCCAAATGGGATTATCAGAACGGGAACCCGCCCATTGACCTCTGTGTCAATGAAATGCAGGTTGGCTCACTGGCTATGCCGACGCCCAACATTCCGGCTCCCGTCATTTATCTTTATGATGAACAGGGGCAGGATGAATTGGATTGGTTTGCATGTACCAGCTTTGCACCCCGTGCATCTGGTGACGAAAGTTCTCACGTCGTCTTCTGTGACATGAGTTTTAGCAATGCGTTTGCTACCACAGACGTTTTTGTGAATCCGCGCAAGGGAATTCCTTTCGTGCAGTGTTCCACTGAGAATCAACTTTCTGATTTCAGGAAAGCTGATTCCCATGAATAATATCTGACTCGTATCTTTGCGGTCGTTCCTTTTGGAGCGGCCGCTTTTTTGTTTTTTAGTTTTGTTGCACAAATGTGCGACTCTCATAAAATGAAAATTAGGGAGGTGCTGTTTTGAAAATTCAGAGAATCATGCCTGCAACTACTCATTCCATGAAAGACGCGTTACCGCTTGGGACTATCCTGACGGTGAAAAATGTTGCAGACCAGAAATATATTGTGGTCGGCTATGACACAAGTTCTTTTCCGCACAACTACTATGCGGTTCCCTGGCCGCAAGGGTATATGGGTGAAGAAAATATGTACCTGGTAAGATTTGATGATATTGCGAAAGTTCTGTGTCGCGGCGGAATCAATGAGGAATCCAGAGTTTTCTTGCAGGCACTGGATGATGTGTTGAACGGGAGGTGACACGGTGACGGTAAAAGAGCTGAAGCATATGCTTGAGAACGCGGACGACGATGCTGTCGTCGTTGTGCGAAATAACTGGGCTCCGGCGGAATTCCTGAATACCTCTGCTCGGAAGATGGTGCTTGTGAAAGCAAATGGCAAGCTCATGACGCCGAAATGGGCCGAGGCGAGCGGGTATATCTGCGAAGGGCCTGCTATGTCGGCAATTTTATTCGATTGAGGTGAGAAAAATCATGCCCGATAAAAAAGTGGCCACGCAGGCATCTGATGGACCCTGGGAACGCGAAACCATCATCACATTCAATGATGCAGAGAAGAAAGCATCCTACTACACCTGCAACAAAGCTCGTATGGAACAGCTAAAAGAGCTTGCCAAAGAATACCCTGATGCTGTTAAAATCACGCGGGATGAGGACTGGTGTATGGAGGCAGATATGCCCAAGAAATGGGTCAAAATCAAGCCGCCTCGCAAGCTGACCGAAGAGCAATATGCGGAACTGGTCAGACGCGGCAAAGAACTTGCAGAGCGGCAGCGACAGGCAAAGAACTTAGTGAAGGAATAATCCGGCTTCATATGCCGGAAGAGGAGGATATAAAATGTATAATTCTTACAGCGCATTGAATCTTTTGGGCGGTATGCTCTATACGATGATTCTTCTGGTGATAGCGTATTTTGTGCTCAAAATCGTCGCCAATTGGAAAATTTTTGAGAAGGCCGGGCAGCCTGGCTGGGCATCCATCGTCCCGTTCTACAGCAACTACATCGAATTCAACATTTACTGGGGGAACGGCTGGTTGTTTCTGATTCCGGTCGTGCTGAGCCTTTTGTCTGGCATCCCGCTGCTCGGCAATCTGTTCCTGGTTGTTGCTCTCATCATCGGTGCTATTACCAACTACAAGAAAGCTGTTGCGTTCGGTGAAGGTATTGGTTTCACGATTGGTCTTTGCCTTCTGAATCCGGTGTTCAACATGATTCTTGCTTTCGGCCATTATGAGTATCACGGTATCCCGCAGGATGGCTATTCCTATTCTCAGCTCAAGACCAAATATGAGGAAAAGAAAGCCGAACAGCAGAACAACCCCAGTACTGTTCAGTACCAGGCCCCCGAAACTCCCAAAGAGCCGAGCCAGAATGTTCAGTATCAGACTCCGAATGCTCCTGCTGAAGTCAAGACCCCGCCGACTCAGCAGAATCAAAATCAGGACAATGGCTGATATTATTTGGGTCGTTGTGTTTCTCTGCGTTCTTATCGCGTCCTGCTTTGGAATGTACTATTTCCAGGGTGAGAACAAACAAAAATTTGTGTGTTGCTTTTTGCTGGTAGCATTATCTTTTGGAGTTCTTGCGTTTCGGCTTCTGGATATTGCCTACACAATGATAAACGTAGCTGTCAAAGCCGCACAATGACCTTTTTGCAATTCTCAAACTGTTTTTTGGCAGACCTTCCAACCGAGGGCCTGCCTTTTTTATTGTTGCCAGGAGGAAAATCTATGAAAATCCGATTCTATACAACCAACAAGGAAGCTATTGTATTCGACCTTGAAGATATTTTGAAGCAGCTCAACATTGAAGAGCAGGTAGCCACTGTCGGCCTTGTCATTGAAAAAGACGAGGCCGAGGTTGAGGCAATCGCTCAGACAATACAAGACGATTATCCGAACATGTATCTCCAGGCAAAAGAATACGGACGGAATCTGACCTTGGCTTGTGCGGAGCTTCCGAACCCTACTAACCCGGATATTGTAACCTACCTCTATGCGGGCGATGATGCTACGGAAACTGACAGTTGGATTGCGAAAGTGAACAACACAATTCGTGCGCAAGGGGATAACAGTGAACGGCTCATCCATATTGACTCGAATCTCGCTGCCGTGGTAGAAGCAAACGAAACGGAACAAGGATACTATGCTTCCACCGTGTCGCAGCATGACAAGGCCACAAACGAAATGCTGAGTTTTCGACAGATTGCAGAGTCGTTGGAAGCTGTTGGGGATAACTACAAGTACCAGAGTACAAACAATATTCTGACTTCAAGAACCAAAGCAGAAAGGAACTACATTGTCCGGCTTATCAAGATGTATTGCGACGATACCAAATACCTTTCCGGTGCTATGCCGCAAAGTGAGTACCCGTTCTGTGTCCAGAACGTTGACGCTCTGAACCAGCGTGATGCGCAGTGGTCCGAAATCAAAGAGTATCTTGCGCAGGACGAAAATCGCAACAAACTGGATGTGATTCTTGGCTTCGTGCCGGATGCGGAGAGCGACAAGACTCTAATTCTGCACAGTATTGAAGAAAAAGGGAAGGCCATGTCTGATTCTGAAATCGAAAAAGCATATAATTTGCTGTTTGGTGACTGTAGCAATGGATGAATAATCTTGCGCTTTCGTGCGAGACCCGTATAATTTAGCTTGTACGATAGATACCATCTACTAAGCACACTGTGTGCTCGTACAATTCACACTTCGCTTTAAGGCGGACTTCCCACACCGGGAGGTTCGCCTTTTTGCGTACAAAAAAAGGAGTGTTATAATGGGTAGTATATGGACGGCTCTTGGCAACCGACTTGAAACCGCTTGGAAGAGACCTACTAAGCCCAACTCTAAACGCCCGAAAGACGGTGAAATCATCGACGAAGAGAAATCGGTGCGCTGGAACAGGGAAGAGGTCGTTCGCCGACAGAAAGCCTGGGATGCGGAATGCTCTCGGCTGAAGAAGGCGCAGAATGCAGAAATCGAACACATCTCGGAAGCTATCGAACTTCAAATTCAGGAAGACATCAAAGCCAAAACGAAACGCAGCATTTCCAAAAAGGCTGCAACCATCCTCTGGCAAAAAGCCTACGACCGTGGCCACGCCTATGGTTTCGCTGACATCTACTGTGCCATCGAGGACTACGAGGAGCTGGTTGTTGCCGTACTCACAAACGCCCGCTGAACTCAACCACAAATCACAGAAAGGAAAAAATATGAAATTAAACGAATATCTCACAGAAAACGGCGTCAAGCTGATGATTAAAGGCTCCGGAGAAAATTATCCTCCACGCCAGACAAACGACCTCGGCATGTACGATTATGTTGAGAACCTTGAAAGCGTCCTCGGCAAAATGGTCTGGATTTGCGATTATCGCGCAAATGCGGACCCGACCAAAAAGCCGATTCGTAACATCAAACCTACCCCGGTTGTTGTAACGGACGCAAAAGAAACGAGCAAAACCATCTATTATTCTCCGGTCTATTTTCGGCCGGTAAATCGGGGTAAGATTTCTTCAACCGTCATTGCCCCATTGGACAACACCGGGTATCGCTGCTGCTCCGGCACTTCCGTCAACATCTTCTACACGAAAGAAGAGTGCGTGAAGTGCTATCGGGAGCAGGTTCGACAGGCAGACGAGATTTATGAGAAAGAGAAGGCTCGCATCATCAAAGAGTTCGACGCTCGCATGCAGATTCTCAATGATTCTCTCACGCCGTTCAACGATGTCCCGCAGAGCAACTACACCGTTGTTGCAAAAATGGATGTTACGAACGATTCTCTCGGATACAATGAGAAAAATCGGCATTTTTATCTCGAGACGACCCGAACCATGATTCCGACTCGCTATACCATCGAAATGCTCAAGATGCAGGCACTGATTGGCCTGGTGGATGAACTCCGTGCAAACACCACCTGGCAAAAGGACGTCCCTTTCCGTATCCTTATCAGAACAACAGTTTTCGTGGATGGTATTGAAGATGTCAGCCAGGCCACAACGGAATCTCAAACCATTACCCTTTGATGGACTATGAAGAGCGCACGCCCCGTCTATAGCCGTAAGGCTTGGGTGAGGAGGTTCACAAAAAACAAAACAATACATATGTGAGGTAAAATGTTATGTCTAACAACATGTCTATTTCTTCCATCAAGGAACATTATAATAATCTCTGCACCAAAGCCAAAGAATGGAGTGCCGCCTACTATGAGCAGGATGCTCCGGTTGTAACGGATGAGGAATACGATTCCGTGATGCATGAGATTCGTGATATCGAAGCGGCACATCCTGAGTTCGTGACCGCTGACAGCCCTACACAGGTTGTTGGCGGCAAGCGTGTTCTCGGTATTCCGGTTGAACACCGTGTACCGATGCTTTCTCTGCTTGATGTGTTTTCCGATGATGAGGTCCGCAGCTTTGTGGATTCGGTGAAAGCTGAATACTCCGATGTAACCTTCTCTGTGGAGCGCAAAATCGACGGTCTGAGCTTGTCTCTTGTCTACGAACGTTCTGACGATGGTCTTGCCTATCTGACCCAGGCTTCGACGCGTGGTGACGGCCATGTCGGTGAGGATGTGACCGCCAATGTCGCAGCCCTCACTTGCCTGCCTCGCAGCATCGAGCTGCCCAAGGGTATCGGCAAAATCGAACTCCGTGGCGAGTGCTATATGTCGGAAAAGGACTTTGAAGCAGCCAATGCAAAGCAGGCGGAAGCGGGGAAGAAGCTCTTTGCGAATCCCCGCAACTGCGCTGCTGGCTCTCTGCGTCAGGCTGACCCGTCTATTGCACGAGAACGCAATCTGCAGGTGTTCGTTTTCAATGTTCAGAGCGTCAACAATGGTGATGCAGCACAGTTCAGCCCGTATCATTGTGACCAGCTGAACTATCTGCGTGACATCTGCGGTTTTAAGACCACCTATTACGCTCATTGCAATGACATTGATAGCATCTTGGCAGCCATTCACGACATTGAGGAAAAACGCTATGATATCGATTACCCGATTGACGGCGCAGTCATCAAAGTCGATGAACTGAGCATTCGCCAGAAGATGGGCGAGCGCACCAAAACCCCGAAATGGGCTATTGCATACAAGTATCCCGCAGAGGAAAAGGGAACTGTCTTGCGCAACATCCAGCTGCAGACGGGTCGTACCGGCCGCGTCACTCCTGTCGCGGTCTTTGACCCTATCCAGCTTGCCGGAACCCGTGTGGAGCGTGCAACGCTCAACAACGCCAACTTCATCAAGACTTTGGATATCCGTATCGGTGACACGATTGTCCTGCACAAATCCGGTGACATCATCCCGAAAATCACGATGGTGGAGCTGGAAAAGCGTCCTGCAGACGCTGTACCTTATGACATGGCAAAACAGGTCTGCCCCGTTTGCGGTGCGCCTATCGCGCCCGTCAATGGTTCTGTGGACCTCTACTGCACCAATGACGCTTGCCCTGCAAAGACCGTGAATCGTGTCATTCACTTTGCCTCGAAGCCCTGCATGGACATCAAGGGACTTGGCCCTCAGATGATTCAGGACTTGGTTGACAGCCGGTTCATTGAGAACCCCGTTGACCTGTACTGGCTCTATGAGGAGGAAGGTGAACTGACCAACATGTATGGCGCGAAGATTGCCAAGAAGGTTCTTGCTGCCATCGAAAAGTCCAAGGAGCAGAATGCCGACCGCGTCCTCAAGGGCCTTGGCTACCGTCTCATCGGCGGTCATGTTGCTCGTGCGCTGTTTACTCAATGCAAGGCTACGAACGGCAACCTTCTGACACTGTCCACGCTCAATGTAGATACCATCAAGGAGTACAACATTCCCGGCTTTTCTGATGCTATCTATGCTGCGCTCGATGCGATGCTTTCCAGCGCTGAGTTCAAGCAGGAAGTCAATACCTTGCATAATGCCGGTGTCAATCTTGACTACCATACTCCGGCAGGTGCCAATGATGAGTCTGCGCCGCTCGCTGGCAAGACACTCGTTATTACCGGTACACTGCCTTCCATGAGCCGCGATGAAGCCAAGACTTATATCGAAGCGCATGGCGGCAAAGTCTCCGGAAGTGTCTCTAAGAAGACGAGCTATCTCGTTGCCGGTGAAGCTGCCGGTTCCAAGCTGGATAAGGCAAATTCGCTGGGCGTGCCCGTTCTGAGTGAGGACGACCTCAAGGCAATGTGCCAGTGAGGAGGTCTCGGAATGTACGGCTTTGACCGCATCATCAAGGCTGCGGAGTCCTGTGACTTTCACGACGCATTTGCCTCTGACATCAAACGCTGTGAAAATGCTCTTGGCATGGGTGGCCTCATGGCAATCAATGCTGAATGTTGGCTTGATGTCTTGAGCGCCATGCCGGACGCTGAAATCGCAGAGTATGTCCACACTAAGTATAAGCCCGGTCTCTTGAATCCGTTTAAGAAATTGCGGCAAGAATTCCCCCTCATTCATGTGGGGGATGAATTGCCGTTTTACTGTATGAACTTGATTTTTTATTGTAAATATGTTATAATATCTATATGAAATCAAGACCGTATGTAAATGCAAGAACCTGCGTTTACAATCTAAACTATCATATCGTTTGGTGTGTAAAGTATCGCCGTAAGGTACTAACGCAGCAGGTTTCCGATTATCTGATAAACGATATCCATGGTATTGCAAAAGAAAAAGGGTTCACTGTGATAGAAGCAAAAGTTGGAGATGACGACCACGTTCATGTGTTTGTATCGGTTCCACCGAAATTTTCCATCACAACAATTGTTTCTTACCTAAAAGGAATTACAGGTCGCCACTTGTTTATGTCTTTTCCGGAAATAAAGCAAAAACTTTGGAAAGGTCATCTTTGGAATGATAGCTATTTCGTGGAAAGCATCGGCTCCACGAGCAGCGAAAACATCATTCGTTACATTGAAAGACAATCAAACCATTGCATGTGAGGTGAGCAATCAATGCCTGTTGTAAAGCTAAATCGTGCAATAAAATATAGAGCATATCCTACCGAGGGACAGGCTGTATTGCTTGCCAAAACATTCGGTTGTGTTCGCTTTGTGTGGAATCGCATGCTCACTGACGCGCAAACCTTTTTGGATGAAGCCGGTGTGTTTTTTATTCCAACACCCGCTAAATATAAAAAAGAGTTTCCCTTTCTCAAAGAAGTGGATAGTCTTGCACTTGCAAACACACAGCTTGATTTGAAAGATGCGAACAAACGGCATTTAGAGAACCCAAAAGCTGTTGGCATTCCAAAATTAAAAAGCAAGCGCAAAAGCGGAATGTCGTATACAACAAATAACCAAAAAGTGCAAAATAAAGACGGCAAAATCAAAGACACAGTTTATGTTGTCGGCAATCTTGTTCATTTGCCAAAGGTTGGTGATATAAAAGTCAAAGTACATCGCCAACCGGGTGCTGGTTGGATACTGAAAGGTGCCACCGTCAGCTGTACTCGCAGCGGTAAATATTTCATTTCGCTGTTGTATGAATTCGAGAAAGATATCCAGTCTGTTGTTCCCACCAAAGAGAAGTCTCTTGGTTTGGATTATTCCTCTCACGACTTTTATGTTGACAGCAACGGCAAAGTTGCTAACTATCCGCAATTCTATCGTCAGAGTGAAGAGAAACTTGCAAAAGAGCAGCGTAAGCTGTCTCGTATGAAAGTAGGTTCTCACAACTATGACGAACAACTACATAAAGTTCAGCTTCTGCATGAACATATAGCCAATCAGCGCAAGAACTTCTGCCATACGGTAAGTGCTACGATAGCCAAGCAGTATGATGCTGTATTTGTGGAAGACATCAACTTGCGCGGATTGGCGGGTTCTTTGAAATTGGGAAAATCCACTAACGACAACGGCTTTGGTATATTCCGCACGATGCTTGAGTATAAGCTCACATCGCAGGGAAAGACCTTTGCCAAAATCGATAAGTGGTATCCATCCAGCAAGACATGCAGCGTGTGTGGTTCTATAAAAGATGACCTTACGCTGGCTGACCGTGTCTGGACATGCAGCGGCTGCGGTACAACACATAACCGTGACCACAATGCTGCCATTAACATTCGCAATGTAGGATTACTGGGATTGTATCCCGCATAATCCAATTCTCACCCACGCTATGCCGCCAGCAACAGCGGTGAACGCCCATTGTACTCGGTAGCACGGACGGAAACCGTGCCTAACAGTCCGTCGAGTGGGAAAAGATTGGAGTCCTGCGGGACTACAAGCCCCCTCCTTCAGGTGGGGGTAGTTGACGGGAACGTCCTTGTACATCAAATCTTAACCTCTTGCCGCTTGCCCTTCACAGGGTGAGCGGCTTTTGCTAATATGTGCGAATCGCGTACACTAAAATAATAGAAAGAAGGCATCAATAATGAAATCACATGAAGCTCCTGTTACCGAAAGCATGCAACAATGTATCGACTATATCAAGCAGAATGAAGATGAAATCGCAGAATATGTGAATTCGCTTTTTCTTGCTCAGAAGGATGTAATTAGAGAGCAGCTTTTGGAGAGTTTGGCAGCAATGCTGAACCCCATTCCCACTCATTATGAATGGCGCAGCAATGATTGCCCGTATGATTATTCTGGTGAATTGTACGAAGATGGAAAGGTATCTTTGGAGCAGACTGTTAGTGAATTTCTCGAGAGCGAATATACTGGTGCAAGCCGCGCAACCTATGTATCTCACTATGGTCTATCATATAACACATATGGGGATAGTCTCTCGGACGACACCCTTGAGATTGGCTGCTCCATTATGACCGATGGAATTAAAGATTTCGTACAGAGGAATGCAGGGATTCCGTGTGAACGATTCTCCCGTGAAGAATTTTTCGACATCAAAACCGAATGTAACGAATTTGACCCGATATACGACGAATGCCGCGCCAGCGATTTCTTTTGGGCTACTGCCGCTGTAGAATTTGCAGGCATTGACAAAATGACTTTGAAAGAAGTTCTCGCCGCAGTATAAATTGTCACGAAAGCCGTTCACCGTTTGGTGGACGGCTTTTTCTTTTTGACATTTTTTGCGATTTCCCGATAATAGTGGAAACACCCAAAACAACGTGGAAACGTGACGATGCCTTGGCTAGTATCACCTCAAACTATACGGTGAAAGCAAATCTGACTCCAGGTGATTGGAGTGGTACAGTATCTTTTGTTTGCTCTGTATCGGAGAACTAAACACAATGTTGCACGACTTTGCACGATGTTGTAACATTCTAAAAAGCCACTAACACGCGTGCAAACTTTTTTTAAAAAAGTTTATACAGCTTCTTGACGGCGTGTGCGACACCCATAAAATAGATAATGTAACAGAGATATCATTGATTTGCCATAGTTCATATACCTCCTGGAAGAAGGACAGATGCCCATATTGGGTTTCTGTCCTTTTTCTTTTTGAGGATTCCCGCAGACTTTCTGCGTTTTATATAGATTTATCCCACGGAATGTGGACTTCTGACAGCCGAAGAAAAGGCTGATTACATAGAATTGTCATGCTAATCAGCATGGCGCGTATACACTGCGTCAATGTGCTTATATAGATGTTCCTGCACGCGAACGCCGCGTTAAGAGCGTATTTATATATACCGTATAACAATTACAAGCCTTCAAGGAGGACATTACCATGATTCGAAACATAATTTAGCGAGTAGACACCATCATTAGCAACCACGAAGCCAAAGCTAAGCAATTTGCAGTTAGCTATGGTTCATTCGTTCACAGTCTAATTAAGACCTAGCTGAGCAAAGATGGTGTGATACTCGCGCTCCTGCTGGAGCAAGTGAAACTGACCGAGGCCGCGAAAGCTCTGCTGCTTTTGGCAGTAGTATCAATCGTTGGCGCATTTCTTGTCAAGAAAGTCTTCAAAAACTACAGCCACATCAAAGGATTGGCCGAAGACTTTCTGAAATCAGCTGACGTTTTCGGAGCTGTCAAAGAAGCAATTTCTGATATCGCCAGCGGCTCCTGTAAAACAAACAACAAAAAAGAATAATAACATCCCCGATATATGGGGCTCACATTGCTGTGGAGATAAATTCGAGAGCAGCACGGCAGCCCCACGTTACGGGGTTATATTATGGCTAAGAAGAATAACAACGTCACTTTCAACGTCGGCATCACCAACCATTACTTTGACGCTATTTCGCGCCAGAAGTTACCCATGAGCGATGCCGCTTGTGAGCCGGTTGATAATGCCATCTCTAATTGCAAAGATGCCATTAACATCTTGGTCGCGATTGTGAAAGGCCATGCCAAAAACCTAATCGGTGTGGTTATTGCCGACTGGGGCAATGGTATGTCTAAGGAAAAGCTGCCGGAAAACCTACAGTTTGGCAACGGCCACAGCAATGAGGGCCCGCTGTGCATCCATGGCGTTGGCCTGAATAATTTCATTTTGGTTGCCACCCGCAACAAGTATCCCTGGTTCATTGCTTCCAAGCAGCCTGGAGAGGACAGCTATCACCGCGTTGACGGCCCGTTCGCCACGACCATGACGATGTCCGAGCAAGAAGAGATTCCTATGGCAGATGTCGTTATGCGTGAGCAGTTTAAGGCTCTTGGCGCTCCTTCTACCATCATCTATGTGGAGATGGACAAGGCTACCGCCAGCACCATGCTGACCAAGAACGGCAGCTGCGCTGAGAGCCGGGTCACCAGCCTGAACGTGCTGCGTACCTGCCTGGCTGAGCACTTTGGTGTCAAGTACCGCAATTACTTGGCACCTGACGCTACCGGCGTTGCTCCCGCCCGTATCCTGATTCCTGATTTCCATATGGCGAATGGCAAGACGTGCGATGTGCTCGTCAAGCCCATTTTCCAGCCGTATAAGGAGAAGCAGAAGGAAAAGAACTTCACTGTTGACTATGATGGGTACGAGATTCCTGTCAAGGTTGAGTGTGGTCAGCTGGATACGGATGCGACCAAAGGTGTTGTTACTGGTGGCTATGACTTGAAGCATTTCTACCAGAACAACATGCTTACGCAGGGCTTGGATATCCAGCTCGGCGAGCGTGTTATCGCCACCGCTCAGTTTGATACCATCTGGGACAAGGCTCGTCACCCGGCCTTCAACGCTTTCACCGGCGTTGTTGCTGTTGATATTTCCGGTCTGCCGCGTGGGTTCTTGAATACCCTCGCCAACAAGTCGGATATCGACCTGAGCGACAAGGGATGGCGTAAAATTTTCGACGCTATTGCCGAAAACGTGAAGCCTCTCGAAAGCGAGCCTCTCACTCTTGAGAAATATGCGCAGGATTTTGCAAATCGGCTGGTTGCAGACACCGGGAATGAAGTTGAACTCCAGTTCCCTCTGTACGCAAACCGGACTCGTATCGACGTTCTGGAACATATCGACGAGTCCCACTGCAAGATTTATGACTTCATGAGCGGCGTTGCTACTTTGAAGTCTGTAACCGAGCTGCGGACTCATTGGGATGGCATGGTTGCACAGGGCATTCAGCCTGTTTCGGCTGTGATGTTCTGCAATAAGCGCGGTCCTATGCTCAAACATACCTGCGACGAGATGAACACTCTCGTGCAGGCTATGAATGACGAGGACTTCTACATGACCCTCGAAGCTGCTGGTGGTGATGCATCTAAGATGCCGCACTACAACTTCGATGTTATTCTTGACCAGAGTATCCCCGTGAAGAAATAACATCACTTGCCGTCATCCGAAAGGGTGGCGGCATTTTTTTGTTGAGCTATTGCTTAAACATCAAGATTCCTCATGTGGGGTGTAGCGTTTTGTACCGATATATGCTATAATTGGCACAAAAAGGAGGAACCGACATGGCAGAAAATAATAACAACGGTGGCAAAAACACTAATATCATCACCAAAATTAACGATACCATTTCCAAAGTCCTGGGCGATTTCCCGCCCGTTGTTCAGACAATCGCAAAAATCGTTGTCTTCGGTGGGCTCATCCTGCTTATCGCCAAAGCCATCGGCTATATTTTCCCGGTTATTGTGAACGTTCTTTTCAACCTCTTGGTCAAAATCGTTGGCTTCTGCATTCTGGCAGCCTTTCTTTACGGCTGCTGGTACGAGGTAAAACTGCAAATGACTCGCGATGAAAACTCCTTCCTACTGAATGAACGACTCAAGTATCAGAAAAAAGAATACGAGGAACGTGAGCACAGAAGACAAGAACGAGATAACAGACGATAATACATAATCATACATAGGTTGTCCAGCTTCGGTTGGGCAGCTTTTTTTATTTTCCTGTTGCAGGCTCTTGCGAATCGTATACCATAAAAAGTATGAAAGGAGTTTATCATGAAAACACTTGAATCCTTTTTTAGCAGAACTGCACAGTTTGGCTTGCTCATTTATCTGACCGGCTGCTTTGGCCTGTTGATTGTTTTAGGCGCTGCAGTCGCAAAATGGCTTAAACTCATCGACGTAATTCAATATATTGCCTTTGCTTTTGGACTTGGACTCCTCACTTTGCTTATCGGCGTGGTGGGTCTCTCACTCCTCGGCATTAGGGGTATTGAAGAATTTTAGTGGAATGACCCCATCCCACTAAGTTCCTTCAATATCACAGGCGGATGTACTTTTGTACATCAAGATGACGAGCTGCACTTGTACGGTTTTCCCAGCTTGCAACCATGCGAAGGCGTCATCTAGCCAAGGGAAACACAACCTCCTGCTTCGGCAGGAGAGATTTATCGTAAAGGAGGTGGCGAATATGTCCACTGTTTATGTACTTAACAAAGACGGTAAACCTTTGATGCCTACGACTCGCGGCGGACATGTGCGCCACCTGCTTAAAGAGCAGAAAGCACGAGTCGTAAGAGCAAAACCGTTTACCATCCAACTGCTGTATGAAACCAATGATGTAGTGCAGCCCCTATATTTAGGCATTGACCCTGGTAGAACCAATATCGGCGTTGCCGTTGTTAAAGCAAATGGAACGGCAGTCTTTACGGCACATCTGGAAACTCGCAACAAAGAGGTTCCAAAATTGATGCAAGACCGTAAAAAAGCCAGCCGTGCAAGACGCACAAACGGCAGACGTTGTCGCCGTCAGCGGAGAGCTAAGGCAAATGGCACCATTTCTAAGAAGTGCGTGAAGCAAGATACTGCTCAAAGTAAGAATCCTAGCAAACGTGCAAAAGAAATTGGCATCATCAAACGTCGCCTTCCGGGTTATAAGAAAGATGTACTCTGCATTGGTATTAAAAACAAAGAAGCAAAGTACACCAATCGCACAAGACCGGAAGGATGGCTTACGCCTACCGCGAATCAGTTGCTCCAAACACACATCAATTTGGTGAGAAAAATGCAAAAGTTCCTTCCTATCAGTGATGTTGTGCTTGAAGTAAACAAATTTGCGTTCATGCGGCTTGATAATCCTGACATTCAGAAATGGCAGTACCAACAAGGCCCACTCTACCAAAAAGGGAGTCTTGAAAATGCTGTTTCTGAAATGCAGGAACACCATTGCCTGTTCTGTGATAAACCCATCGACCATTACCACCATGTAGTGCCGCAATCCGAGAATGGCAGCAACACCATTGCCAATATCGTTGGTCTATGCGCGGAGCATCATAACCTTGTTCATAAAGATGCTGCCTGGCAAAAGAAACTTGCCGAAGAAAAAGTTGGACTTAACAAAAAGTACGGCGCTTTGAGTGTATTGAATCAAATCATTCCGGCACTGACGAATAAATTGAGTGTGCTATTTCCAAAGCACTTTTTTGTGACAGCAGGAAAGAGCACCCATGACTATCGTGCAGCGCACGGTGTAAGTAAAGACCATTGGCTCGACGCTTACTGCATTGCTTGTTCTGTCTTGCCGAGCAATGTCTGTGATAGCAACATCAACAATCATATGCCGTATGAGCTTAAACAGTTCCGCCGTCATGATAGAAGAGTGTTAAACAATGAAAATATGAACCGCGTGTACACACTCGATAATAAGGCAGTTGCTATAAATCGGCATAAAGCAACGGAACAAGAAGCTGCCAGCCTAGAAGAATTTCGCAAAGAGCATCCGAATGATGTTTGCAAGCTTAAAGTTAAAGAGCACCATCCAACATACAGAAACATGAACCGTAACTATCCAGGAAGCATATTTCTTGTTGGAAAGCATGTTCATATAATGCAAGGAATAGCTGGCTCTAAAGACGGAAAAGCAACAACATACAAAGACTCTAACGCAAACTCAATAACGGCGAGTAAATGCAAATTTGTTGCAAAAAATTCTGGCATATTGTTTGTGTAGTATGAATTAAAAGTAATAAAACCACGAAAAATCTTCAATAGCCGCAAAACCGCAAACATAAGGAGGCAAAACACGTATGAGTAAAAAGATTATCAATATCACCGCAGCTGCCATGGCACTCGCCGTGACACTTTCCGGCTGCGCCACAGCTGTGGTTCAGGAACGGAAAGACCAGGCAGCCGCAGTAGCAAGCGCAGAAGCAGCACAGGCTGCCGCAACAGCAACACCGGAACCGACAGCAGAACCGACCCCGGAACCCATCAATGCCTGGTCTTTGTTGTCGAATCTCCCGGATTTCACGCCCGGCACGCTGGACAATCCTGACACTACCTGGCCGGACGGTATTCCGATGGGGCAGAGTCCTTTGTCTTACGATGACGGCAGCAAGTTCTATTCGCTGCGCAGCGTTGATACCGGCAAGACACTGGATATCACGGACGTTGCATTACAGGATGTACGGGATTTGCCTGTAAAGGGATATCTGAAATTGAACGAACTCGAAAACGGCGATACAGTCATTGGTGAAATCAATGCCGAATCTACAGGCGAAGGCGTGGAAAAGGAAATCAGCGATTTCTCAATTCACACTGCCAGCAAAGAAGATGGCTGCGACTATTATCCGATTGGATATAACGGCGGTTCACTGACCTTGATGCTGGACGGTCGTGCAGCCAATGATGATGGCATCAATATCGGCGATGCGTTCCTTGACGGCCTCTATTATTCGTCTGTCACTCCGGACAAATTCGACGGCTATCCAACTGACGGAGAACCGAAAGAGCAGTTCAACTTCCTGTATGGCTTGTTTGGCAATCCGTCCGGGCTTTATTGGACGAACAACGATTCTGTCGCTTTCGATTCCAGCAAGCAGTACCGTACTTTCGAGGATTTCCGGGATGCGCACTATGATGTCGAAATTGGCGACAAGAACTTCTATCTGGTTTGGAACTATGACGGCTATAGTGTTGTCGCAGCATGCAATGATACCTTTGACAGCGCCGATGTAAAAGGCACTGCCATTCGAGATGTCTATCTGTTCCCGCACATGACGGAAACCAAGTACCTGGTTGAGAATTCCGGCAGCCTGATTAGCGGTTATCTGGGTTATGGTGAAGCACCCGTCATCTTGACTGGTACATACGCATCAGTCAACAGTGATTCGACTGTCGAACAGGATACAAGCGCGGAAGAAAACACCGACGCTGAATCTGGTGACAATTCCACGGCGGACGAAAACGCTGAGTCCAGTTCCGATGATAACAGCGACAGTTCGGAAAATTCCGATTCTTAATTCTAAAAAATAGTTATTGCGTATTCGTGCGAAACGCATACAATAAAAATTGTATGATAGATAACAGCACACATACGCTATAATTTCACAATTCTGAGAAGCAGACTATCCGTTTGGAGGTCTGCTTTTTTTGTTGGAATTTTGCGGTGCTTTGCTGACGTTTATCGTAACTAAACACTACAAGGAGAAATAAAGGATGACCGTAACGAACACTGTAACAGAAACAGAACACTTAACTCCCCTGCGTTCCGCTGTAGAGCACATCAACTGGAATACTTTGTACCAGCAGAAAATGGCTCTCGAAGAAGTCTCTGACATGCTCTATGCCAAGAGAAAAGAGGATGACACGTTTGGCAAGGCTTCCGCCTGGCTCGAAAGCGTCATTGCACTCATGGAACGCTTAGGGGATGCAGCAGAAGAGGAAGGAAAGTTTAATTATCCCGAGCGGGACGAAAACGATGAACATCTGGATAACAGGTTCAATCATGTGTTGAATCAGTACCCGGATGTGGATATCTGACCAGTTCATATCAGGAGGACAATGATGCGGATTAACAGCAGTTGTGTGCTTCACAGCACCACGAGTCTCAACGCAAGAGTTCTTCCGCTCATTGGACGGGTCGGAACTCTTGAGCTGTCAAGCGGACAGCCTCTCGTATTCAAAACAACGACACCAAAACAGCAAGACATTCTGCGTACCAGCACGGTAAAAGCCATTGGCTTTGTAGGCAGCAGAATCTTCGTCAAAACCGAGCGAGGAACCCAATACACATTTGAATTTCAGTAACAACCAAGCGGCCACTAATCTCATTTATTTACAGATTGGCGGCCGCTATTATTTTTATCAATTTGAAAGGAAGTTTTTATCATGAATTTCATCAATGCCGCCACCAAGAAAGAACGCACCCATGTAGAAGAAATCATCAAGTCTCAGCCTGTTATGTCTCATGAAGGCATAACTGCCACTGAGATTGGTATTTGCGGCAAGCAGAATCTTTTCATGGACGTTTATCGCCCGGATAACGATGCCGAAAAGCATCCGATTATCATCGATATCCATGGCGGCGGCTTGATTGCTGGCCGGAAAGAACAGAATCAAAACCTGGCAACCTGGCTCGCTAAGGAAGGCTATCTCACCTTTGTACCGGATTACCGTCTGGTCCCTGAAACCAACATCTTTGGCCAAATCACTGATGTCATCAATGCGTTTGCTACTGTAGCTGAACGTGCTGAAGATTTCGTTGGTGACTTGAATCAGGTCTTTGTAGTTGCCGACAGTGCTGGCGCATTCCTTGCCTGCATGGCAAGCTCTATTCTCCGCTATCCTGTCAAGATGCAGCCGGTAGAGGACGAGCTGGAAGAGAACGTACCCGAGGCAGCCAAGAAGCTCGTCATCAACGCGATGGGCCTGCAGAGCGGTATGTATTACATCTACAAGGGCCAGGTAGGTTTGCTTCAGAACTACTATATGTCTAAGGGCTGGAAGAATCACAGTTATGCTGAGTTCATCAAGCCTGAAACCTATTCCAAACTCATCCCCTCGTGCTATATCTGCACCGGGAAAAAGGACTTTCTCAAGAAACAGACTTTTGGGTTTAAGAAATGCCTCGAAAACGAGCGCGTTCACCACGACTACGGTTTTGTTTCCAAGAGAGAAACGGTCCATGCTTTTGCAGCGCTCTATCCTGAGACTGAATCTGCAGTCGGTGTGAACCGCGAGATGATTCGATTCTTTGACACCTTCAAAAAATAACAAGGAGCATATTTTATGACTCACAACGAAATGGTTCATGGTCTCTGCACGCAGGAAACTATTACCGTACAGGACTTTGCTGAACTGATACGATTCACGCTCGATGCCAATGAAGAAGTCATCTACGACGGATGGATTAACGTCTACGTCCCTATCTGGTTCGATGCAGACAAAGCATTTGGCCTTGATTTGAACTCAGAAGAAAATGCAGATTGGATTAACATGTACATTGACTGGCATCCGGACGATACCATTCGTACATACATTTCCTACTGCAACAATTCCACCGATGACCCCGACTTCAATCTCGAAATCATCATGAGTCCTCGCCATCAGGAGCTGTTCAACGCTCGTTTCGAAGAACAGTTCAAGGCTACTTATCACATGAGTGTCGAAGAAGCGTGGGCTAAATTCGGCACCGAATAATATAGTGAGGAGATATATCATGGCACGTAAAGAAATCAAAATTTTCATGGACGCCAAGGAAGCTGCCAGTTTCCTGAAAACTATCGATTGGTCCTGGCTGTTCGGCTTTCTCAGTGAGCGCTATAACGTTTCGCTCAGCCCTCACAAAGAGCTGAAAGACAACGGCGCAACAATCATCAAGGTCGAATGGCCTGATGAACTGATTGAAAAGTGCGGAATGATGGCTGATGTCTTCTCGTCAGTCAAGCTCGTCACGTTCGATTCGTATTTCAAGGAAATCGTGGAATACGATGAAGATAAGTTCAATGAAGAACGTGAAGCATGGTTTACCAATCCGACAAAGACGTTCAGCTATCTTGATTGTGATGGCATCGTCAAGGAACGCACTCTTGCGCTGAACATCTCCCTTCGCTATACGCTGTATGACGGAGGCTACAATTTCGCAACGCTGCTCTATGCGGTTTATTCCGATGTGAACGGCTGGACTATCCAAATGGAAAAGGAGTAATGGCAATGGTTGAAATGGCATTTAAGGTAAATCCCGGCACCACTTTCTACAAGAATTATTTCGCGACAAAGGAGGAAAAAGCGCATTTCATTGAAATTGCAAAGCAGTTCTTCGACAAATATTTCCCTGATGAGAAGCTCTCGTATGTTTTAAATGACCGACTGACTGTTGATTTGAAGCCGGAGCTGCTCGCCAAATACGAATCTCAGGTCATGAAACGCCGTGACCCTCACGGTTTTGTCATCTTCAAGCAGCGTTCGCCCATGAACTGCCTGTGGGAAGATGAGGTCTGTAAGAACGTGAACGGCAAGAAATTCCTTGCCAACCAGTTCTGGTGGGCCAACTTCAACGGTTATGGCCGCATCACTACGGAGCTGTGGGATGATGAGCAGGGAAATATCTACGGATATTATTCCTGCGAATATGCAACTCGCAGCACCAAGGTTCCAGACACCGTTACGCAGATTAAGCTGAGTGAATATCACGCGGCTTACGAAGCATACACGGAAGCCAAAAAAGCAACTGCTGACGCCGCTGCTACAGCTTGACGCTGCTTGCGATGCCGGTAAAATTGTGAATGTACGATAGATAGCATCTGCGCATTTCAGCGCTCGTACAATTCACAAACTGATACAACTAGGCAGACTCATCACCACGATGGGCCTGCCTTTTTTGTTTACAGAAAAAGGAGAAAAAATATGAACACAAAACGAATCAAAGAATTGGCTGCACTGACCGATGGAGAACTCGCAAGGAAACTTCTCATTCAGGAGTTTGGCAATGACTCTGAAACCCATTGGGGAAACAACGCACACGATGAACGTGTGATGGTTACTATCAATCCAGACGGAATCGCTCAAAGGACCTGGGAAGCCGACCATTGGGTTCGCCTTGACGAATTCGACAAAGACGGTTTCTATGCCCGTGAGATTTACGAGGGGAAATGGGTCGATGAGCCATTGCCCATAAACGTCATTGCACGAAATGTCACAATTGCTGCACCGAAACCTATTCAGCAGGAATCCAAAGACACTGAAATTCTTCGAGCGGCACAAGTCCTGTGCAAGCAGCTGACCGGAGATGACACCTTTGGATGGAATCCTGAGCTTCTTGCACAGATTGCGGATTGCACGGCAGCTTTGCTTGCCACCAACGGAATTAGCTCTCATTTTCCGAGCGCCAATACTGAACCCATCTGCTCTTGGGAAAAGCCGGTCGTCGAATATCAGCGTCCGGATTACGCCCTGGAGTATGGTACTAACTACTAAAACGAGGAGGATATCATGGCAAAAAACTATTTTGGTGTCGTTCTGACCACCAAGGAACACGATAAATATCGTCTTGTAGTATACCGCTACAAGGACCCTGGCATCCTTAATACCTGCCCGATGTGTCAGCTGCTTCGGGCCATTCACAAATTCCAGCAGGAATACACTGAAATTCACCGCGAACATTGCAGCCGTATCCCGCCTCGCAAGTGGTACGAGCTTGGCAGAGTAATGCCGAGTATCGTTCTGCGGAAATACGGCCTGGAAAAGCATTACGAGATGTCATTTGAGCCGAGTCGCGTGCCTCCAGCTTCTGCGCTGAAACTCATCCCTGGTGCGACCGCTTCTAACTGGAAGCAGTACATCTGGTACGTTGATGGTGATGTGACGATGCTTGGCTAAAGACCATTGCACATTCGTGCGAGACTCATACAATTAGAATTGTACGATAGATACCAGCAATCAAAAGGGCATTCCGCCTTTTCTCTTTTCTACGATTTTTGATAATAAAACGCCTGTGGAGAAAAAGCTGCAACTTGCAACCGAGTGCGGCTTGCCTGTTACCACCGACGTCAAGGAGGGTATCAATCAAATGTGTAATTATAGTGACTTTGTCGAGCAACAGGGTGTCGAAAAAGGTCTTGCAAAAGGCCGCAAAGAAGGGCATCTCGAATCTCTTTCTGGAAGTGTTACAAACCTTGTACGTTCTGGACGCTTTTCCGTTGAGGCGGCATTGGACATTCTGAAGGTGCCTGCTGACATCCGCTCGACCGTCAAAGAAAACGCTGAGAAAGCGTTGAGCAAATAACAATAAGCCGTTGCCTATGCTGGGAGGCAGCGGCTTTTCTTCTTTTTTCTTGCGATATTGTGCGAACGGCGTATGATGAAACTGTACGATAGATACCAGCAATCAAAAGGTGCTTTGCCTTTCGTACAATTCACATTTCGCTTGAAAGCGGACTTCCCAATCGGGAAGCCCGCTTTTTTGCGTACTACAAAAAGGAGTGTAAATTATGTTTATCATCACAAAGACTTTCACCGATGACGAGGGCCACCTTTACACAAAAGTAAATCCAAAGCAATATTCTACCCCGAAAGAAGCATACGATGCTATGCGTGAGGATTACCTCAACGAGCTCAAAAGCCGTGGCCTTGATGACAACGGCGGTTCCAATGAAGATGGCGAATCCTGCCCTGGCGGATACATCATCAGCGATGAGGCACAAATTTTTGATTATGCCCAATACACCCCGTATGAACAGCTTCTTCCTGCTGTTTTGTTCGGAGTCCATCGGATTGGTTAAGGAGAATCGCAATGGCTAAGAAAAGTGCAAGAAAAGAAATCACAAAAATAAACCTGAAACAAGCCGCGCTCGAAGGTCTTTCGTATGAAAGAGCCTGCGAGACTGCCAAGCGTGCAGGGAAACCCTCTTATCGCTTCACGGTCGGCGACAAAGTACAGGTTGGTCACCTTCTAAACTGCGTTGTTGACGAGGCTCTGGAAGGCGGGTACATGTATCTTATCCGCAGTGGTGCAAACAGCGATAACTATTCCTGCTGGGCTTGGACAAACGTTCGCCCGCTGGATGATGACAAAGATACGCATTTCGCCAAGCGCAATTCTGCGCTATCCCGCCTGCACTACTCAAACCGCAGTATGTATTCTTTACTCAGCTTCCAATACCTATTCGGCGTTGATTTCAACCCTGATTATCAGCGTGGTTCTGTTTGGGATGATGAGGACAGGGAAAAGCTGTTGGACAGCATCTTTATGGGTCGCGAGATTGGTCGTTTCGTCTTTAAGCAGCTGCCATTCACTCGCACAAACAACGATGGCAACTACTATGAAATCGTTGATGGCAAGCAGCGTATGTTGACCCTGCTTGCTTTTTACGAGAACCGATTCCCGTACAAAGGCGTATTTTACAACGACCTTTCCGCACAGGACAAGAACTGGTTTATGGATGCCTCCATTGGCGTTGCTGAGATTGACCAGAGCGTAACTCGCGCAGAAGTCTTGGAAATTTTCCTTGCCATGAATGAAGGCGGTAAGCCTGTCGCAAAGGAAGTCCTCGACCATGCACGCGAATTGCTAAACGAAGAGAAGGGAAAAGGATTATGATTCCTATGTTCAAACAAAAGGTCGGTATGACGAAAATTTATGCAAAAGGAATCGCAGAACTCTTTCTTATTCGCTGCAATCCCTATCATTGGGACGGCAGCGGGGAAGTGCCTGATAACATCAGCTTCGATGTGTACAAGCGCAAAATCGATGAAACATACGATGGCTGCACACTCGAAATTCAGCTTTGCAAACCTGATGGTTGTCTTTGCTATGCGGCTTCTGTTCACCTGTATGAAGGCGGATTCTGGACAGGGCACGGCATTGGCTGTTTCGACAAGACTGCGATTTGCAACGACCCTGGTTCTGTCGATGCCTTGACAAGCGCCATCATGCGAGTGTGCATGATATACGAAAATCTCACAAATTTCCGCAAGGTTTTCGTCAAGTGCCTTACCATCAGCCAGAAACGAATGAACGAAATCAAGCAGTATACCGATGACGGCAAAGAGCAGGATGAGATTGAGTTCGAATCCGTTATCTTCGCCGATGGTATGCACATGGATGTTCGCTGCATTCCACGCCACAATGGACCTTCCTGGTGCGAAGCGGCTATTTATCGTGAGGATGAGGATATCGTCACGTCTGAGCCGAGCAACTCGTTCTATAACCATTGGGTTTGCCAGACGGCAAACGCCACCTACCATCTTTATATGGGTATTGATGACGAATAAAACTTGACGCGTCTTGCGAACAGCATATCATAGAAATTGTACGATAGATACCAGCAATCGAAAGGGCGTTTTGCCTTTCGTACAATTCACAATTTCGCATGAAGAGCGGACTTCCCATATCGGGAGGTCCGCTTTTTTTGCGTTATAACAGCAAAAAGGAGTGTATTTTTATGAAACTGACAATCACAGGCCAAATCGATGGCAAATCCGTGCCAATTACTATCCCGATTGAGAAGGTTATCGAGGCTTTCTGGCCCTACGCCACCAAACCTTCTGCTCTCTCTGTTTCCACTGAGCTTGACGCAGACGGCATCAGTGCTAACTTTATGCTCGGCCAGGAAACGAAGGATTCTTATCCCGGTATCTGGCTCACCAGCAAAAACAGCAATACCGGTCGTGCAGGTTTCTGGTTCTGTTTGGAGCTGCCGAACGAAACCAACGACATGGTAAAAGGCTATCTGTACGCTGGCGATGATGAAACAGAGACGGACCAACCTCTAGCTGTTATCGCTGATGGCGTTCGCAATGAGGACGACGAGTCGAAGCGCGTGCTTTGGGTGGATGGGTCGTTGACTCACGTTGAACCTCTAACCGACAACTATCTGAAACGCCAAGGCGCTGCCACCGAAAAGCAACTCGATGAGTACGACGCTTGAACTGATACCATAAATTTCCCCACCTAACCAAAAATAACAAATAAGGAGAGTAAAACTATGTATCTCGAAACTATTGATGAAAAAGCGTTCCGTTCTTTTCTTTCTAATCCTGCTATTTCCGTTCTGGACGGTAACGTTCTGGATAAGCACCACAACTCGAATTTTTACCGTTTTGTCCGCGTCCCCCTTTCCGATGGCGGTGAGCATCATGTTGACGCCATCTTTGGGAACATGTACAGCACCTATGACCTCGCCTTGAACGCCCACCGTTTTTCTGCAAACGGCAACCTTGAGTTCATGGCTTATCTCGTGGACTATAAGGACACTTACTACGAAAGCTACGAATTCCGGACGTTGTTCGGAGGCAGTATCAGCACCGAGGACGGTTCTTTCCATTCAGTTCGCAACGGGATGACCAAAGCTCTGCACGAGTATTTAGTGAAAACCACGGTGCTTGAACCCGAATATCTTGAGGACCCGGACCGCAACAAGCTGGCCTATGTAATGGCTGTTGGCAAGTACGTTTACGGTGAAGAAGACAACAAAACGGAAGAAACGTTTTCTGGATACTTCAAGCGCTTCGACGACACTCTAACGGTCGAATTCCTTGCCAATCCGAGCCATTGGGCCGAGAACGTGGTAGCAGAACTCGACAAACGGACAGAGCAGTATGACGGGCTTAATTTCAGTACCGGAAGTGGCAAAGACCTGATTGCTGTGCAGCATCTTGTCGAGCAGTACATCAAACAGTTTGAGTCCAACCCGAATTGCTGGGAAAGTGAATACAAGAAGCTCCTGGATGCTGTTTCCGGCTGCAAAAATGTGCGGCTTATCCTCGAATGGAACGGCAAGCAGCTCAATGTTCAGTACTCTGTGTCCAGCTTGAAGTTGTACCAAGCAGTAACGGATAAACAAATCAGCGTTTTCCCGATTTCTCCCATCAAAACTCGAAATGAAGTCCAAAAATTTGTGAACAGCATCTTCCCCAAAGTTGGCTACAGCATCCCCATCAAGATGATTTCTCGCGTCGAAAGCGGTCGCAAGGTTCTTTGGGAGAATCCTTGCTTTGAGGGAGACAGAAAATAATAATAGCCGTCAGAACAAATTGTGCCGACACTTGATTTGTTTCACCAGAGTCCCGCAGAAATGCGGGGCTCTTTTTTTGTTGCCAAAATATGCGATTCGCCTAAAATAAAAGTTGTACGATAGATACCATCTACTTGGCGCGTTTTTTGCGTTCGTACAATTCACAATTCTGCAAGCAAAAGGCAGACTCACCATCTCGGTGGGCCTGCCTTTTTGTTTGCTCAACTACAAAAAAAGGAGTGTAAAAATGAAAATCAAAGTCAAGTTCCTGAATTGCTGGCAGGAAAACTATCCCGAGGAAGGGCCGGAAGTTGTTTGTGTTTTTCTCGATGAAGTGAAACGCATAAAGAAAACAACCCCTTCGCACCTTTTGAACGACGCTTTGTTGGATTGCTATGTTCACGATGGCAAGTTTGTAACCGCATCTTATGGCTATCTGAAAGCAGGAAAGCTTGCATCGAAGGAAGAATACCTGCCGTTGCTCACTGAGCTGTACTATGTCGGCTACAAAAAGAATGAGTTAGAAGTCTGCCAATTTGCAAGGATTTGACTTCCAAATCCTAAAACTATCACAACAAGGAGAAAAAAATCATGAGTACCACAAATAATATGAATACACGTTTATTCATTGACATGGATGGCACTCTCGCCGTCTGGAAGCAGGCGGCCTGCTTTGAGGACCTGCTTCAGCCGGGGTATTTCAGAAATTTGCCGCCCTATCAGACGGTTTTGGACGCCGTGAAGATTCTTTGCAACACAAAACCAGAACTTGATGTGTATGCACTTTCCGCCTATATGCCGGAAAACCCATATGCAGTTCATGAAAAGAACGCCTGGCTCGACGCTTATCTTCCGGAAATTGATTCCGAACACCGCATCTTCGTTGCGTGCGGCAGCAGCAAAGCCAGAGCCGCAGCAAACCGCCTGAAAACACCGTGCATCGACAACTCTTTTGTGTTGCTTGACGACTACTCGGTGAATCTTCATGAGTGGAAAGCCAATCGTGGCAGCTGCATTAAGCTCCGCAACGGCATCAACGGCAACGGCGGGACCTGGAAAGGTGAATCTGTCACTCGATTCGATACCGCCGAAAACATCGCAGACCGTATTTGGAGTATCATCAAAAAACAAATGCAATGAGCTAAAGGAGAAATACTATGTTTCCAAATATCAAAATTGTCGAAGCCATCCGCAAAGAATACCCCGCTGGAACGCGGGTTCGGCTTGTCAAAATGGATGACATCCAGGCACCACCTCTTGGTACAGAAGGTACGGTTGTTGGTGTCGATGATACCGGCAGCCTCCTGATGCACTGGGACAATGGTTCACATTTGAACATTGTTTATGGTTCGGATGAGGTTGAGAAAGTCTGACAAGCAGACTTGCTCAAACGTGCGATTCCACTAAAATTGAAATTGTACGATAGATAACAGCCCTATGGCCGAAATGCGTACAATTTACAATTCTGCAAGACAATCAGCAGACTCACCATCTCGGTGGGCCTGCTTTTTGCTTTCAAACAATAAAAGGAGAAATAATTATGTATTGCATTCAGTATGACGAAATCTGCAAAAAGCACAATTTTGAGCTGAAACACGATGCCCTTGGTGAACGCGTAACCCTCGAGTACCCAGCCGATTCTGTCCCGAAAGATACCATTCGTCTTTTTCAAAATCATCTTCCTGAGGGAGTATCGGCTATGGCTGAAAAGTACAACAGCGACCGTTTTGCCATATTCAAGTACAATGCTGCAGCGGCAGCAGGGAACACCATCGGTCTTACTGAGACCCTGGAGAAAAACAAAAAGGTCTCCGCAGCTCTCTCTGATTTGGCGAACGACCTGAAACAGGCAGAGCTGGAAGCCAAGACTTGGGTTTGCACCGACCCTGATACATGCCAGTGGCGACGTCAGGTTGGCGGAACCCGATACGAGCTATACGACATTTTCGAAGCTCCAAATGGCACCTATTTTGTCGTACACGGTGAAGTAGACCCGACCGAGCTTGACCCGGATGACTACGACCAGCTGCTGGAGGCATATTCCGGTTTGCTGGACTCTGCCAACTGTGAAAGCGAACGCTGGGCATTGATTGCTGAAGCGCAGTTTGAGACCGAAGAACTCTCGATGGAGCGCGAACGCTTTTCAACTTTTGAAGGAGCCGAAAGGGCAATTTGGAAAAAGGTTGGGGCTGACGTTTCAGATGAGAATTCTGCGACCGAAACCCGCCTTGATGCGATTCGGAAACTCGATAAGTTTCATCTTGCCGTCTTTCTGAACGATGTTCACAGCGGTGCAAAAGACTTTCCTTCCAACAACATGAGCTGGTGTGACTGGCTCAATAAGCCTGATGATGGTCATTTGTTGGATGTGAAGACTGCTCGATGAAACAAGTACGCGTTAAAGCTGATGATAGCCAAACCATCACTGCTATATATGAATTTCTGCACGACTTGGATAATGAGTATAGCAATTTTAGTAAATGGTACTATAGTACAGTCGTTCCCGGATTGGCAAGTGAAAATCGGATAATTTATACTGTTCTGGACGATGGGAAAATAGTTGCCGTTCTAATACTAAAAGATTCTGATGAAAAGAAAATTTGTACATTAAGAGTAGCTGAACATTACCGATGCCAAGGGATTGCTACAAAATTGCTAAAAATCGCACATCAGGCATTACAATGTACAAATCCACTCATTACCGTTTCATCAATTCATATCAACGAATTTGAATTTCTGCTAAAGAAAAACGGCTTTACCCTTTATAAAAAATACGAAAACTACTACAAGCAAGGAATTGTAGAATATGCTTTTAACGGCTTATTGCCTGAAAAGCAAAACGATTGCCGCTTGTCGCAAAATGTGGTATAATAGTAAAGAGGTGATACCATGAAAATTTACACTCTGATTGGCGGCGTGAATGGCGCAGGAAAATCCAGCTTAACCGGTTCTTTGCGTTCTGAGCGTAACGATTTCGGCATTGTGGTTGACCCCGACAAACTAACCATTCAGTGTGGCGGTGACGAATACGAAGGCGGCAAACTCGCTGTTGAGCGTATCGAGCGTGCCTTAATGGACGGTGTGAATTTCACACAAGAGACGACGCTTTCCGGTGGATATCCCAAGCGGCTTTGCAAACGTGCAAAAGAAGCTGGATATTATATTCGTCTGTACTATGTCGGTCTTGATACCGCCGAAGAAAGTATTCGACGAATTCGAAACCGTGTAGAGCGTGGGGGGCATGATATTCCCACTAAGGATGTCAACGCCCGTTTTTCTCACCGTTTTGAGGATGTCCTCAAAATTTTGCCATACTGCGATGAAGCTAAGTTTTTCGATAATGACAATGGATTTGTACTTGTTGCAGAATATCGCAACGGACAGCTTCTTCCTATTGGAACATATCGACCAACTTGGCTCAGTCAACTTCTGAATCAAGCCCAATAACATTTTTGCCGTTCATCTTCGGATGAGCGGCATTTTTTGTTTGCTATACTGTGCGAATGGCATAGAATAGTTATTGTACGATAGATACCATTCTACCAAGGCGCATATTGCGTTCGTACAATTCACAATTCTGCTTTAAGGCGGACTTCCTGATTTTGGGAGGTCCGCTTTTTTGCGTCAAAAAAGGAGATTTGTATGTTTATTCTCGCAAAATCTTTCATCAACAAAAAAGGGGAGATGTTTCTCAAAATCTTCCCGAGGCAGTACCCGTCCATTGAAACAGCTCATGCCGCTATGCAGTCGGACTATCAGGAGGAGCTCAAAAAACGCCACCTCGACCGAAGCGATGAGGAAGCGATTCCCAGCTCGTATTATATCGACACCACTGAGGCAGCTATATATGAGTGTCAGGATTATGCACCGAATTGGCTGACTGTCTCGGTTTTGTACGCAATCAACGAGGTCGTATAATGCCACGCATTATACGACACGCCACTATCATATAACAAAAAGGAGACCACAAAATGTTTATCGTGATTAAGAGCGAACACTATGATTGTACGAACCTAATCTGCAAGAAGGACACCCTGGAAGAGGCAGTTGCCGCAGTAAAGGACAGCATGGCACAGCGCATCAACAAGAACTATCATACAGGTCTTACCGGTGCCGATATCACGCACGAGAATGAGGAGCGCTATAGATTCTCTTTCGATTTCGATGAAAACCGCCCTGCTGACAACAGCGAGCCCAGAGTACATGGTTCCTATGACTTCTGGAAAGGAGACGACGAAGAAAGCGTCGAATGGGCTGTTTTTGAGGTCACGACTGACAAGCCCTTCTTCCTTCTTTCTTCCGAGGAGTACGAGAGCATCGAGCTCACAGGTTTCTACGACACCTTCGACGAGGCATTCGGGGAAATGAAAGAGTTGATTGCGGAAAGTATCAACGATGTCTTCGACGAGGATGCCACGGCTGATGACGTAGAGAACATGGAAGACTACAATGTCTTCGTACACTCTAACAAGGACAGCCAAGACAACGGTGCGCCGCTCGCCTTCGCAAGCTTCTGCGACGATTATCCAAACCGCGAGTGGACTGTTTTCCATATCTAAAATATAACTCTTCGCCGCTCATCCAAGGATGGGCGGCATTTTTTATTTGCTATACTGTGCGAATGGCATAGAATAGTAACTGTACGATAGATATCATCTACTTAGGCGCATATGAATGTAATAGCCGGAGCAGAAGCGCACTGTCCGCTCAACAATTAAATTATTTGAATAATCTGTACACCAAATACAATAGTGTCAGACATCCATACTCGCATTGGTCAGCCAGTGATGTTGACACTGCGGTCATTACCAGCATCGACGAAGCACGAAACTTATTAAATGATGGCATAATACTTGTGAACCAGTATTATACTTTGTTTTGATATAACATAAATTGTTTGGAAGGAGGTATCGTAATGGAAAAAGTTGTTTATAACCCGATTATGGATAAAAACTACATTGGCATTGTCACAGTTTTGGATTACGAGACCTCTGTACGCAAGTGTTTATCAAGCGTTCTGGTCGGTACGCAGAATAGGATGGAGCGAAAAGTTATAGTTGATTTAGCTTTGAAAGTAGGTGTGAATGAGTACAGGTTCGTAGTATATGATATAACCGATGATGGAAAAATTTTATGGAATAGCAGTAAGTATATCACTCCCTGTGAAGATATAGTAAAACTTGCAAATTCTTTTATAAGACAAAAAAGTGATATTCTTTCCAATTCTATGCTGTCCAATGCTGCTCAAGCTATATTGTTAAGAAGTTGAGAATTAAGCTTTTGAATATCGCATTTAATACCTCTTCTCATAACAAGAAGGGGTATTTTTTTGCCCATTTTGAATTCATCACTTGACATTGTGGTAAAGAGCTTATGAGTCGGGACGAACTTTCTGTCATGGATGGCTGCAGATATTATCTGCTGGCTCCAAGCGTGGAGCAGCTGCTCGGCGTGTTTGGCAATTCTGAATCTTAATCAAGGCTTTTGCGGTTGCAACGCCTTGCGGAACAAGTACAATAATAGTTGTACGATAGATACCAGCAATCAAAAGGGCATTCCGCCTTTCGTGCAATTCACAATTCTGCTTTAAGGCGGACTTCCCGATTTTTGGGAGGTCCGCCTTTTTGCGTTCAAAAAAAGGAGTGTATTAGAAAATTATGAAAATCCAAAAAATCAACACAGGCATCCTTATCACCAAAACCGCGAAGCAGCCGAGCGCGAAAATCGAGTTTTCTCTGGATGAGCTCGATGCGCTTTCGGAGTTCTGCGAGAGGTTGCAGGACGAAAAGGATATCAGAGAATACCTCAACACTGCGGTGACTATTCCGGATTCTGCCGAGGTATCGGCTCCCATTGCCGCCAAGTATCTGCGCGATGCAGCCCTCTTTGAGCAGCTCGTGGACGAAACCAGACGGAATCAGGAAGAGAACCAGAGCAATTTTCTCACTGCCGTCAGCGATGCGGTTTCTTCCATCGAGAAAAGCCGCGATGTCAAAGAATGGCATGGCTTGACGAAGGAGACTGCGGAGCGTTTCGCCCGTGAATTCATGGCAGAACGGAATCCCGGTCGTTGGTCGGGGTTTGGTGAGGTCCCTGAAAGTGTCAGCCTTGACCCCCTCAATTTTCCCATCAATGACATTTATCCAAAAGGCAACAAACCCGCCCTTCGTATGCAGCTTATCAGCGTAACCTATCCCAGCCTTCACAGAGTTTGTGAGTGCAGCATTATTGAGGATAGCGTTGACCTGTGGGCCCGCCGTACGCTGGATTCCATGACAGCCGGAACTGTCGAGGATTTGGTCGAGACTGTTCTGTATGTGGCACGCATGTACGAGAGAAGCAAGTGCTTTGAACGCATCTTTGTAAACCACATTCAGATGGAGAAATCGGAATACGATGTTCTTATCCGCCATCTCAATGACCCTGACAGCATCAACGACGAGTATCAAATCAGTGATGTCGTATTTGCCGCAGACAACACCATTGTTTCCGTCCTTTGGAAAGGAAACAGCAAAGATGGTGTTTCTGGTATGGTAACGCTTGCCATGAACGGCAAGACGGTATACAAGACAAAGAACACCAAGGCATTCTGCAACCATTGGATTCTTCCATACAACGGTGCCGAATATCATGTTCTTGTCGATGTACTTCCAAAGAAAACCGTTCTGGAAGAAACTATATATGTCAACAAACCGTATGCTGAGCGCATTAAGAAGTACCTTCGCGGCGCGGAAGTGCAAGGCGATGGTTCTTCGCTGAGCAAGACTGCGAAATTCTCCGACGGGTTTGAAATGGACATCCGCTGCTGCGGCGGCAAGGACGATTCTTGGACTGAGGCTATCCTGTACGATAATACCGGCAAGGAAGTTGTCGCCACTGAACCCTGCGATGGCTTTACCGGCTGCTGGGAATTGAAGGATGAAGACACCAACACGGTATATCGCACCCATGTCATGACAAAATCAAACCTCAACTAACCAATAGCATTCAGCCGTCTGCCTTCGGGTGGGCGGCATTTTTTCTTGCCAAACTATGCGAACGGCATAGAATAGTTATTGTACGATAGATATCATCTACTAAGGCGCAATCCTGCGTTCGTACAATTCATAATCTGCAAACATTCAGGCAGACTCATCTCCGGGTGAGCCTGCTTTTTTGTTTGCGAACGACAAAAAGGAGCTTTGCAATGAAAACATTTATTCTCGAAAACATCTACATGAGCGATATGTCCGCCCCGTCCGTTTGTTCTACCGACCGGTTCCCCACATTTGAATCGGCTATGGAAGAAGCCCACAAGCAATTCAAGGAAGAAGCGAAAACTTATCGTAAATCCTACGGGGCTGATAACATCACCACTGAGGAATGCTATCGCGACCTCTATATCAAAGGTCCCGATTTCATCGATTGGTGGACAGCTGTTGAGGTCCCGACTGCCGAGGAGGAGGACTAATGAGCACACCAAGCTTTATCGGAGTTCTTTGCGAAGAAGGAATCATCAAGTTCGTCTATTGCCATTCTGATGGCTACCCGTCTTATCTTGGTAAGATGCTTCTTGAGCATTACAACACCCCGGAACTTGCAACAGCACTCGTTGGCCTTGGAAGTCTTTCGATGGTTCGTGAGCGTCTTACCCCGGACGAGGGAGAAACGCACGGATTTGATACACCTGTTCGTCACGGTACTAAAGGAGGCGTAACAACTGCCTATCATCGGGACAGAGGCGATGACTTGGAAATCGACAGCGTAGTAGTCGATACTCCTGTTGTTCTGAAAAACGCTGAGACTCTATTCCTGAACATCCTCAAAGAGGAAAACATCACCTATGGTTATCTGTACAATATTGCAGATAAACTCTGGTATGCCGCTGATACAGTTCAAGACAACAGCTTCTTCGTTCTGGACGAGAACTTCATTAACGCTCACACTTAACCAAATGGGAAAGAGTCCGTAAACAACAGCAAAACGGCTCTGGAGGATGCTTTCAAGAAGCTGGTCAAACGCGACAGCAAAGGTCGTATCGACTATTCGTACAGCGATGGGTTTGACGGTTTTCGATATGGTCAGGAGCTTCTGTGATTCTGCGATATCGAGACTGCCGCTCAGCGCCTAGGCATCTGACGCCTATACCACAAACCTGAAACCATTCAAATAAAAAGGAGTGCCATACCATGAGTTACGGTTTTGACATGGGCTTTGCGCAGGCGAACAGTTTGCAGGAAGCCATGACGATTGCGCTGGAATACACGCAATCGCAAATGACCGAAAAGAACATCAGAAAAACTATCAGGGATAATCGGTATTATATTCCCTCGGTTCGTACCGGATACATTGCGGATGAGGAGAGCAAAAACCGCAGAGCCGATGTACTTGCGGATACCGCTGACCGGTATTGGCTTGAGGTATTGTTTACCTTCCGTTTTCTGTATTGGGAAGAGCACAAGCTGCTCGGTATCATCATGATGCCGCCAGAAAGCGCAAGCGAGAAATGGCCGCTGAGTGTATATTTTCAGAACTCCTGCGACCAGGATTATCCGTTTTTTGAATGGAAGGAAGGCAATATCCCGTTCTTTGCGAACGCCGCCGCAAAAGCCGAAAACTATACGGCGGAAGAAATCCGCGCAAAGTTCGACTACGAAATCGAAGATGAAAACCTCGAATATTATCGGCGCAATACTTGCTACAATGATATTTTTGAGGCACTCGCCCTCGAACCGTGGCTGTACAACCATTGCACGGATGTGCCGTTCGTAACTTTCGCTTTGCAGGGGATTCAGAACGAAGCCGAGCGATACCGGTATCTACAATGGCTGAAAGCCGAAATCCAATAGCTGGTACTTGCCCCGATGTGCGAGCCGCATAAAATAGTAATTGTACGATAGATACCATCCAAAGCACAATTTGTGTTCGTACAATTCACAATTTGCAAATAAGCGGACTTCTCGATTTTTGGGAGGTCTGCTTTTTGTTTTACTATGAAAGGAGTTTTTATGAGCAACCCAAAAAGACCAGTTTCTCCGGTCGAAGAGTTTATCAAGGCTTTCCATGAGATGAGCGCCCGGTACGGTCGCAGCGAACTCTGGTATGACTACATCGACATGCATGCCATTGCACTTGCGAATACCTGTGATTTACGGTGCAGGGATGCAAGAGAGGAACAGTACAATGCCATCGTCCAGAAATACGACGAGAAGACCGTACAGCAGTTTGCGGTGCTTACCGCCATCACAATGGCCGCGCTCTTGGAAAACCCTGAGCAGGATTTTCTTGGCACCGTTTACCATAATCTCGGATTAAGCAAAAGCCAAGCAGGGCAGTTTTTCACGCCGTACAATGTCGGACAGATGATGGCACGCATAAACATGCCGGATTCTCTTGTTCTGGACAAGTCCCGTATCCTGCGGGTAAACGACCCGTGCTGTGGTGCCGGATGCCTGCTTCTGGCGGGGTACAATGTGATGCACGAGCAGTTGGAATCCACTGACCCGGACTGGGACAAGTATGTTCTGTTTGTGGCACAAGACATTGACCCTCTGGTCTGCAAGATGTGCTACATTCAAATGTGCTGTATTGGCGTTCCTGGAGTTGTCGTAGTTGGCAACTCTCTGTTACCGCACGCAGAACGGACACCGACAGATTTTTGGTTCACGCATAAGTATTTTGCTTTGGACGAGAAAGCTCTCGAAAATACATACCAACAAAAAAAGGAGTAATGACAAATGCATATGGTAACCGAAACCCGCCAGCTTCGCGATGGTGAGAAGTTGACCAAATTTTACAACGGCATCGACTGGAAGCCGCTGTTTGAGTTCGTCCAACGCTATTACGGTATCGGCGTTGAGCAGCCTCCTGTACCATGCCTCAAACCCAATGGTCGCATCGAGGTGAATTGGCCGGAGAATCTGCGCGATAAGTGTGGTCTTTTCTGCCATACGTACCGCGAAGTATATCTGCAGACATTCTCGTCCTGCTGCTTCCACGACATCACCTACGACAAGGACATTGTCGATAAGTACCTCGCTCGTCCGGACTTTTATCGTTTGAATATTTCTTTGGAAAACGACTGCAACGGCACTTCTTCGGATGCTTATTTGCAGCTGACATTTTCGCTGAAACACATCGAATTTTCCGGAGGGTACAACTTCGCAAACCTGTTCAGTGCTGAATACCGTAAAGATACAGGCTGGTTCGTTGTATCCGGAGAAGGCGAAGTCCTCATGGGAGCGAAGAAATAAAAAGTCGCCGCTCATCTTCGGATGGGCGGCATTTTTTGCTTGCCAAAATGTGCGAACCGTATAGAATGGTATTTGTACGATAGATACCATCTACTAAGGCGCTATTCGCGTTCGTACAAAAATTCATAATTTCGCTGAGGCGGACTTTCCGAGAAATCGGGAGGCCCGCCTTTTTGCGTAGAAGGGAAGTATTATTATGGCAACTAGAACAATTTTATTCCGTGGCCAAACGCGGCACAAGGGTGAACGGACCTCCATATCCGGTATCCCACTGCCAGGCATCTGGGTCGCGGGCGGCGTCTTTCCTCAGAACAAGGGATATGATTACGCGATAATCTACCAGCAGAACCCGAAGGTTGAGAAGTACGTTGTACATGCGGACACTATTGGCCAGTATACTGGCATCAACGATTCTCTCGGCAATTTCATCTTTGAAGATGACATCATCACTTTCTGGCTGAAGAATGATGCGACCAGAACACGCCGCAAGGGTGTAGTCGAGTATTCTGAATCGTCGGCCCGTTTTATGGTTCGTGTTTGCGAATCCACGGACGTTGTCATGCTCAAGGATTGCTGCTGCATTCACGTGATTGGGAATGTCTTTGACGGTGAATTCGACAAGAGTGAAAGCAAAATGAAGCAACTTTATACGGAATGCTTGAACCTTGCAAAATCCATTGACGCTATCATGCTCTGCTACAACCCGGACATCGACGCTCTCAAGGCTGAAAATCTTTCTGATATGGCTGTGCGCTTGCTCGATGGAGTTTCCCGCCGTGACGGTGTCAAGGACTTAGAGGATTTTCGTGACAAGTGGAGGCATTACAACGAACAGGCAGCAGCAGAATCTCAAGTGATTCTTGACAAAATTTCTGAGCTGTTCGAAAAGGATGGTGATAGCAAATGACGACCGAAACTGAATACCAAAATGCCGTGAACTACCTCACCAAGCTCCTGAATGGCGGCTTGATGGGGGAGCGAGGCAGTAAACCTTTGCGTATAGCCATCGAGGCTTGTGAGCTGCAAATTCCAAAGCAGCCCATCTCGAAAAGCTGGTCTCCGAACCTCTGCCCACATTGCGATGCGGACTTAGGCGGGGACTGCAACGATGGGTACTACCAGAATCCACATTATAAGCGATGCCCTGTTTGCGGACAAAAACTCAAATACATCTAACCGGCAGGGAGCAATCGTTCCCTGGAAATCATTACCCTGCACAGGCCCCAATGATGCCTGTGCATGATTTTTTCATTTTATAAGACTACCAATATTTTCAAAAGGAGTATGTAAACACATGATTACTTTACCTACTAACCATCCCTATTTCTTCACTTGCCCGTCTTGTGGCTGCAAGCTTATTTCCGTATCCAGCGGTGTAAAGGCTAAACCGCATTGTCCGGAATGTGACTATTCTGCTGATGACGCATTCGTGGTCAAGGACCGCGTCATGAACGAAGCTATGAATGTCATCGCCGATAACGCGGAACTTGCCGAAAACTTTGCCGAGACCGTGAAGCACGAAATTGAGACCGATGACGATACTTACGCTCATATCGGTTTTCATCTGGCAAACAGCATCCGAAACCAGAGCCCTGCATCCGAAGTCCTTCTGACCCTCTGTGGCTGGACCATCGAGACTCTGCTTGACAAGACGCCGCCCATCGCAATCGATGAAGGCGACAACAACAATGAAAAATAAGAGGTATACAAAAAATGTTTGAATTAAATCTTTCCAACGCTCTGGCGTTGATTGACCAGCCCGTGTGGGTCGTCACTGAAGTACGCAGCCGCAACAAGAATGGTCGCATCTACGCAAAGTCCCGTGCGAAAAGCACGGTTTATCCCGGAAACATTCAGACCGTCAGCGTTTGGCGCGGCTATACTCGCGCCGGAGACAGCGTCGGTGCGCCAAAGTGTACTGTTGAAGTCTGCATCCATACCGGCGATGACCTTGCTGACAATGTCATCCTACCCGCTGAGCTGCTGAATGTTACGGTGTTTGACAAGAAAGAGGATGCCGAAAAAGAGCTGGCGTACCTCAACGCCAACATGAACACTATGACATTCTCTGAACAGCGTCAGCGTGAAAACAAAAAAAACGCAACTGTATTCGGAATCGCTTGAGGCACCCTAGATTTTTCTGCTTGCCACTTTATGCGAGTCGGATATAATTAGAACTGTACGATAGATACCATTCTACAAAAGCACATCTTGTGCTCGTACGGTTCACAATTCTGCTTTAAGGTGGACTTCTCATTACGAGAGGTCCGCCTTTTTGTTTAACTATGAAAAAAGGAGTGTTTTATCATGACCGAAAACGAAAAAGCAAGAGAGCTCATAGCTACCTCTGAAACGACCGTGAAGGTTGACCCCCAGAACGGCTGGTATCTCAAGCGGTTTGCCGCCCTGCAGTTTGAGGGCTCCGTGGACAATTTCAGCACAAATATGCCAATTCATGTCCTTGAACAGCAGCTTCCGAAAGATGATACCATGAAGTTGGATGACGCTGTCGCTGAAGGTCAAGATATCGATTACAGCAAGTTTTATGACGAAGATGGCTGCAGCTATTCGTCGGTCAGCGAGCTTGTAGAAGTACAGCTCGGCCTTGACGATGACGATTCAATTCGGGAATATAACGAGGAAAACCCTGACTTGCCGTACATCCCGTATAAAAAGCTGCAGGAAATGGATACGAAGGATATTCCGGAATTGTTGTTGTCTGTCACTGATGAGGCCGACTATGTGGATGCATACAAGGAAGTAACCGATATCGCATCTTGGAATGTGGAAGTCACTCCCATGAGCAACAACTATGAAGCCATGGGATTCGCGTTCACGCATCAGGGACTCAAAGAGTACGAAAAGTCCATCGATAACCATATTTTCCATTCCTGCCGTACATATGCCTATGCAGGGGAGCAGCACAACCGCCGCGAGGGCGATTTTTATCCCATCATGGAATTCCTGCACAGCGCCGGTGAACAGCTTCTGGTTGACGACCTTAAGCGGTTCGATGTCAAGGTGATGGAACTCGCTACTGCGGAAGAGGTGGAAAATCTTTATCGAACCGTTCCCAATGAGCCGCATCAGGCTGCTTATATCAAGGTCATGGATAGAAAAACGGATACGGTATATAGCCGCATCTATGTTTTCTGTGCAGGCCAAGAAGAGAAGTGCCTCAACGGCGATACTTATCTGAGCAATAAGCAGCATTATGTCTTGGTCAAAAAGGGTGACGATACCTATAAGGTTCCTTATCCGTTTGACTGTGATAAGACAGTTGAAGCCCTGAATAAGAAGTCCGAAAAGGAAGAGACACTGACCGCAGCACAGCGGCTGTTCTTCTGGGCAGAATACAAGAAAACTATCAAGTTGGATTGAGGCAAATAAGCCAAGAAATTGCAACCCATGTGGTTGCGTCAGAGTCCCGCGTCCGAAGTGCTCCTAACCCTCTGCGGCTGGAACATTGACACGCTACTCGACAAAACGCCTCCCATCGCTATCGAGGACTGACGCCATTGGTACTGTCCAGAACGTCAAAACTTTGGCACAAATACGCCTTGCTGATACGTGCGAATCAGAGATAATAATATTTGTACGATAGATATCATTTGTCTTTGACAAGGTCTCTTGTGCATGTACTATTCACAATTTCGTTGAAGAGCGGACTTCTTGTTATTCAGGAAGCCCGCTTTTTATATTAAATTTTAAGGAGTGTATTATCTATGTCTAACAAAACAAACCAATCCGTTCTGGTCAATGACACCAGCAGCTACTACCTCAAGCAGTATGCAGCTCTGCAGTTCCCGGGCTCTGTTGACAATTTCGGGACCAAGACACCCATTCATCTTTTGCAGCAGCAAGAAGAATCTGAGCACAGCGTATCCTTACGTGAAGCTTGCGATTCGGACTATGACCTCGATGGTGCGCAGTTCTTGTTCGAGGGCGCGACTTATGACTCGGTGACAGATTTGGTCAAGGACAATCTGTGCCTTGACGACGAAGAATCGATTCAGAAATACAATGAGCATCCTCGGTTTGACCCGTTTATTCCGTACGATGAACTGGTTGACAAAAAGAATGCCGACAGGGAAGACATCCGCGATATTCGTGATTCGCACCGTCTCGACACGATGGCCGACTATGTCGATATGTACTCCACGGCAAGCGGGTATGATACAGCAGATGACATCACGGTTCTGCTTCCTTCTTCCTCGTATGAAACTGTGGGTATGGCGTTCACACATCAGGCTCTCAAGCAGTATGAGAAGTCGATTGACAATCATCTGTTCCGTAAGCACCGCTGCTATGCGGCGTGCGGAGAAGGCTATGGCCGTGAAGCTGGCGACTACTACCCCATCATGAATTTCATTCGTGATGCAGGGGAGCAGCTGCTGATTCAGGACCTCGAGAACTTCGATGTCAAAGTGATGGAGCTTGCTTCCGACGATGAAGTCGCTGACTTTTATTGCGAACATCCTCACGAGTTGTTTCGAGCTGCTTATATCAAAGTCTCTGAAAAAGACACCATTGGCAAATGCTATTCTCGTCTGTACGTCTTTTGCTCCGGTCACGAGGAAACCTTCTCTGACGGAAGCAGTTTTCCGGTTTGCGACAGCCATTATGTCAAGGCCGTCAAGGAAGGGAAGGAATACAAAGTTCCTTATCCTTTTGACTGCAACCGTTTCGCCGATGAACTGAACAAAAAGTTCAATGAAAAGGAACGCTTGACACCCGCTCAGCGCCTTTTCTTCTGGACTGAGTACAAAAAACCTATCGAATAACAAAGAGGAGAAATTACTATGAAAAGCTTTAATGTTGTTGTGACCGTTTCCACTACCATCTGCGTTGATGCCAACACCCCTGAGGATGCCATCAAGAAAGTACAGAAGGCACTTGACGCCAACGATGCTGGGACTGCCATGCAGCTTGGCGAAAACCTGTCGTGTGCTTTGCGCGATGGCGGCTATCAGGTGACTAATGCCGTTGAAGTGGACGAGTAAGGGGAGATACGATACGACAATCCCTTCGATTCCTTGTCCTTCCTGCGGCTTTACGCTCAAGCCTGTCTGGTTCTTAGAAAAGGAGCTGGACAATCACGGCCTCCCAACCGGACACACTCACAAGGCTTGCAGTTGTTTGCTCTGTGATTCCTGCGGACACAAAGAAACAGTAGACAGCTCGTTTGATGAGCCATACAAATAACATGAGGTGGGGTATTGAAGAATTTTAGTGGAATGACCCCATTCCACTAAGTTCCTTCAATATCACAGGCAGATGTACTTTTGTACATCAAGATGACGAGCTGCACTTGTACGGTTTTCCCAGCTTACAACTATGCGAAGGCGTTATCTAGCCAAGGGAAACACAACCTCCTGCTTCGGCAGGAGAGACTTATCGTAAAGGAGGTGGCGTATATGTCCACTGTATATGTGCTTAATAAAGATGGTAAACCTTTAATGCCTACAACTCGCTGTGGACATGTACGCCATCTACTTAAAGAACAAAAAGCACGAGTCGTAACATCAAAACCGTTTACCATTCAACTGTTGTACGAAGCCGACGATGTGGTGCAGTCTCTATACTTAGGCATCGACCCCGGCAGAACCAATATCGGTGTTGCTGTTGTTAAAGCAGACGGCACAGCAGTCTTTACTGCGCATCTGGAGACACGCAACAAAGAAATTCCCAAGCTGATGAAAAAGCGTAAGGAATCCCGCCGTGCAAGACGCACCAACGGCAGACGCTGCCGCCGTCAACGGAGAGCAAAAGCTAATGGCACTATTTCCAAGAAATGCGTAAAGCATGATACTGCTCAAAATGGCAGCGTCAGCAAACGTGCAAAAGAAATTGGTGTTATCAAGCGCCATCTTCCGGGTTGTGAGAAAGATGTACTTTGCATCGGCATCAAAAACAAGGAAGCAAAGTTCAGCAATCGCACAAGACCGGAAGGCTGGCTCACACCTACCGCAAATCAGTTGCTGCAAACACACATCAACTTGGTAAAGAAGATTCAGAAGTTTCTTCCTATCAGCGATGTTGTGCTCGAAATCAACAAATTTGCGTTTATGCGGTTGGATAACCCCAATGTTCAGAAATGGCAATATCAGCAAGGTCCGCTCTATCAAAAAGCAAACCTTGAAGAAACCGTCTCTGAAATGCAGGAGCACCATTGCCTGTTTTGCAAAAAGAAGATTGACCATTACCACCATGTAGTGCCGCAACATAAAAACGGCAGCAACACCATTGATAATATTATTGGTTTATGTACACAACATCACGACCTTGTGCATAAGGATGCCACATGGCAAAAGAGGCTTGCCAAAAAGAAAACCGGACTCAACAAAAAATATGGTGCTTTGAGTGTGTTGAATCAAATCATTCCGGCACTGACAAAAGAGTTGAGTTCTCTTTTCCCGAAGCATTTTTTTGTGACTAATGGTAAAAGCACCTACGACTATCGTGCAGCACACGGTGTCAGCAAAGACCATTGGCTCGATGCTTACTGCATTGCTTGTTCTGTCCTGCCTAACGATACTTGCGATAAAACCATCAATAGCCGTGTGCCGTATGAACTCAAACAGTTCCGCCGTCACGACAGACGAGCACTAAATAACGAAAACATGAGCCGTGTGTACACGTTTAATGGCAAGATGGTTGCCACAAATCGACATAAAGCTACTGAGCAGACGACTGACAGCTTGGAAGAGTTTCGCCAACGCCAACCTAATGACGTTTGCAATCTTAAAGTAAAAGAGCACCATCCAACATACAGAAACATGAACCGCAACTATCCGGGCAGCGTATTCCTTGTCGGAAATCAAGTTCATGTGATGCAAGGAATAGCGGGTTCCAAAGATGGGGAAGCAACAACATACAAAGATACTAACGCAAACTCAATAGCCGCCGGAAAATGCAAATTTGTTGCAAAAAATTCTGGCATATTGTTTGTGTAGCGTGAATTAAAAGTAGTAAAACCACGAAAAATCTTCAATAACAATGAGGTGACAAAAATGGTTCGTTTTTATACGCCAAGCTTGTATGGGGCATGCGATGCTCTTGACCTTTACGACATCGACTACGATTTGGATGATGGCGACCGCATCATGGTAGATGATTCTTTCTACGATGATGTCCTCGATGCATTCGAGGAGTATGACATTGAGTATGAGGAGGTGTAAGCATGCTGCGCCCTAACAAAATCATTCCTAAGAAGCCTTGCCCGTTTTGTGGCGCTTTCCTCGAAAACGAAGCACCCAGCACCATCTGGTGTCATCCGCGCAACAGTTGCTTGCTGAGTCTCCGTGGCATTGTCGGAGCTGACCAAATCGTTCAGTGGGATACGCGATATGGCGAGATGACTGGCAAAGACAATGCGATTGGTGAGGAATGATAATGGCCAGATTTTTCGTTTATAGCACGAAGGAAGCTGCTGCGGCTTTGAAAGAAGCGCATATCCCTTACCGGGTACACGGCGAGTACTGTATATCGGTGAACAATGATGATTACAGCACCGCTGTTGAGGCTTTCTTTCGCAACGATGTAAGTTTTCAACCGGAATAAAGGAGGTATTTCTCATTACAAGATTCTTGGCGTTTGGCCTTGCTGCCGCATGCGCCGCACTTGCTCAGGAAGCGATTCCGTATTCACTTGACTGCCATCGACTGATTCTGGTTGATGAAAGCCATTACTTTGAAACCATTGATATTTTCGATGATTACGACATTGATTTCGATGTCATTGGAAACTTTTGAAAGGAGAACTAATATGTTTACAAAAGAGCTCTATAAAATCACATGTACCCGCAACGGTGAAACCAGCGATATCGGCACTTATTTGCTGAAACCTGGTCCCGAGGCTCCAATGGACTGCTACCGCAACTTTTTGAACAAAACGGATGTGGCCGTTTCCATCAAAAGCGTACCGGACGGATTTATCATCACTGATAATTCTGAACCTGACACCAGCTACCACCTGATGTTTATCCCGATGGACGACGATTTCTGGGCCCGCTGCGCGGCTGAAAAGGAAACCAAATAGTACATATGCCCCTTCGTCCTGTTTGGGATAAGGGGGCTTTTTTAGTGCAAAAGCTCTCATATTTGAGGTGAAAACATGCCGGAAAAAGTCAAAAAGCCCGCTAACCCCACGACTAACTTGTTGCAAAATATCATGATGACATCCTAATCGACCGTATTCACAATTCTGCAGACAATGGCAGACTCACCGCTTTGGTGGGCCTGTTTTTTTTATGCGTTGATGCCGCTTGCTGTTAAGCAGGTGGTTTTTTTGTTGACGCTGCTTGCGAACGGCATAAACTTTTAGTTGTACGATAGATATCATCTACCAGGCGCGTTTTGCGTTCGTACAATTCACAGTCTCGCACATTGAAGGCAGATTCACTTTCGGGTGAGTCTGCCTTTTTTGTTTGCGCGAACACAAGAAAGGAAGAAATTAACAACAATGACTGCTAATCTGAAAATCGGTCCTTGCCCTAAATGCGGCAACACTACATTCATCACAACTGCGCATGTAACCCAGACTTGGCTGGTGGACGAGGACGGCGACTTTATCGAAGCCAAATCTGACTGCGATGAAGTGACCCATGCACCTGATGCCGAGGATTTGTTCACATGCTCCAAGTGCGGGGCTGAGGTTCCGGCAAAATAAGCATACAGCGAATAATTTCGCGAATACTTTTGCAAAACCATTCGTACATACCATCGTTAAAAAACAGGCATGACCTAACGATTTGTTAGGGTACTTTTTTTTGGAGGGAAATACTATGAAAAATCGTGTACCTGAAGTCTTTTTGTCCGAAATGTTCGGCGAATTGCGCATCATGGAGGATGACAACAAATTCTATTTTTGCGCCGCAGATGTTTGCTCAGCTTTAGGCTACTCAAACCCAAGCCATGAACTGAACATACATTGCCGCCATGATGGCATCAGGGCTGGCAGAGCGGATGTAAACGGCGTTCCCCGCATCATCAAGTTCATCTCGGAAGGCAACGTATATCGTCTAATCTGCCGCTCAAACAAACCCGAAGCGGAAAAGTTTGAGACCTGGGTTTTTGACGAACTCTTGCCCCGGATTCGCCAGACCGGCGGTTATGTAAATGACCCAGTAGTCTTTGTCGATAATTGGCTTCCGAACACGGACGCCAAAACTAAGGCTTTGCTTGTCACTTCTCTGGAAGCTGTCAAGAATCAGGACAACATTATCGGCGTGCAGCAAGAGAGCGTCGAGTTCCACCGCGCGGTGAGTGCATCTGTGAACAGCGTTGATTTCGGCGAGTTTGCAAAGTGCCTTGCCAACGACCATATCAACATCGGCCGCAATCGTCTGATGGCGTGGCTGCGCAAAGAAAAATATATTGACTCTGCAAATGTTGCTTACCAGCGCTACATCGAGCAGGGAATTTTTGAGGTCAAAGAAACGGTATACTATGTTGGCACCACTTACCATACTTCTCGAAAGACCCTGATTACTCCCAAGGGCCAGGTGTATTTGGCCAAAAAAGTATCCAAAGGATACAAAGGTTAATTTTGCTTGACCGCGCTTGCGGAATGAATAAAATCAGTCTTGTACGATGGATACCAGCAAATCCATAGTTATTCACAACCTGTAGCAGAAAGCAGACTCATCTTCGGATGGGCCTGCTTTTTTTGTTTACATGAAAAAGAAAGGAACGATTTCATGAATTTTAACCCTAATAACCAGAACACTCTTCTCACAAAGAAAGTCGCAGCACTATACGAAGCAATGCAGAAGGCTGGTGATAGTGGTCTCGCCTTTATGGTCGTTGACAGTCTCAATAGTCTTGCAAATTATGCCAGTTTTTTGGCTGAACAAGAAATCTTAATTCAGCAAGCTCGTATCACGATGGATGCTGCAAGCTACCGCATTTTTTATCACAGCGTCGATTCTGCCCGTACCAGTTTGCTCGAAAACGCGGCTGCCAATGTCGCTTTACTCAACCGGCTGTGCAAGAAATACAACACAGACCAGATTGCTGGAAATGTGGCAGACGCAATTGAAGCCGAAATGAACTCCGGCAACATGTATTCTCTTGCTAATTCCCCGGCCTACACTGCATTCGCCAAAGAGGTTCTCAACACCTATTATACGACCGGTTCAGCCGGAAGCATCTGTAACAAGTAAATCAATCCAAGCCCTTTACGGGGTCCACATTGCGGTGGAGGCAAAAGCCAAGAGCCGCACGATGACCCCGCGTTAAGGGGAGACGTATGAGTATCAATCTGAATAGCCGCAACAACACCCTCTGCTGCAAGGTCAACGACCTGTACACCGCCCTCATGGCCTCTGAACTGCTGAACGACTGCGTTGATGACGTTGTCGTGATGCTCAAAACCTGTGTTGATTACGTCAACATAGTGTCGAGTCAGGAAGTCCAGATACAGCACGCGCGTTTCACGATGGACGGTGAGGAGTTTCGACAGTACGTCATGGAACTCGACCGTCATCGCCGTGCGTTGCACGAAGGGCTGATGGCACGGGTGAACTTTGCCAATCGTCTGTGCGTGAAGCTGAACACACCTGTTCTTGCTGAACGGGTCACGGAAGAGAACCGAGAAACCTATTTTGCTTTCGCAAAAGAGGTGGTCGATTCCTATTTCGGTGAACCCATGCAGAACGGACGATTGCTCTAGGGCAACATTGTCCCAACCCGTTTTAACACTACAACTATGGAGGTATTTATTATGTCTAATAACAAAGAAATTATCTGCAAACTCATCAAAGCCAAGAACCAGGAGGCCAACAGCTACACAGACCAAACTTGCTACAATGCTGCCTACTGCTATGGCTACGTGGACGGCGCAACTATGGCACTGAACACTTTGAGCGGCGTACCCGAACGCCATAAGTGCTATGCTATTCTGTCCCATTATTCCAATGAAGATATCGGCACGTTTGACTCCGTTGCAATTTGCGGCGGGGTACATATGAGCTTTGAGTCGGCCAAGAAAGCGGCTGATGAAATGCTTGCGGTCGATAAGGAAAATGGGTGCCACGATGACGCCGTTCCGTACACTCTCGACGATTGCAAAGAGTTTGACGACCTTCCTCTGTACATTGCAGGCGAGTGGGTCAAGGACAAATTTGAACACTATCACAACTTTTACGCTGTATTTGAACAGGATGCAGCGCTGTAGAAAACAGAACACTGGAGGTGCTCTTATGTTTAAGGTGTTAGGCGGCATTGGTCGTTCCGTTCCACTCTACAACGGCAAGGCTCGAATCCTTGTCAAGGCAATTATCCCGGTTGCTTCCAGCTACCTCGCTGATATGCAAAGTATCTGTGAGGCAAACGGCTGGAAATCCGTTCTGGATGAACGCGGTAACCTGGTCGTCTTGTCTGTTGTGTCCATTGACGCTTACCGGCTTTCCGACAGCACCTTGATGACCGCATATCTGCACTTTGCAGAAACTGCGGCTCAGAAACTTACGGGCTGCAAAAATCGGTATTTGGTCGCTGGTGTTGTGTCTTACGATGCAGCCGCATAAGGAGGTTAACATTATGAAATACCACGGATTTGAATCACCCATCGATTGGTCTCAGTACCTTATCCAGAAAGCAGACAAACACGAATATGAACCGTCTGAGCCGGGGAAGAGAGTCGAGGCTTTACTCGAAAAGCTCTACCTGCCGCAGAACTCCTATTCCTACGCAAAGTTTCCTCAATGGTTTGCGGATTCCTCTGACAAGGGGACAGAAGAGGAACAGGTACGGTATGTGATGAATCATCTCTGCCCGAATCTGTACCACTTTTATAAAAATCCGACGCAGAAAGATTTTCGTCTGGGGCCTGATGTTGTGAACCTCATGGTTCACCAGCATATGTGTGAGAACACACAGGCGACCATTCTGAACGAGGATGGTTCTCTTTTTCAGGATGGGGTTCATGATACTCACGAGGAAATCCTTCTGCTGACGTTGTTCTTTGAACACGAGTTCAACGATATGGATATTCGGTGCGCCCGCGTATCGTATACCTCATCGGACGCTGAAATCAAAGCCTGCTTCCTGCACGCGGTTCATAAGCGGTTTGGCTTAATGGACCCGGCAGCGGAAAGGCTTTGGCTCAGCAACAAGTCTAACAAAGTTTACCTCATTAAAACAATCCACGGAATCGCTTGAATACATATCAAAGGAGTGCAAAACTATGAAATCTGATACCATTCGCAACGACTACGCTGCAGCTCGAATCTCTGCCATATCCGCTATTATCGCGGCGGAAGCAATCGGAGTCACCCTGCTTCTCATTCTGATTCAGTCTCTGCTGAAAGCTGTAACTCCGCTGACGTCGGAATCCATTCTGATGCTGGTCCTGGGTTCTTTTGTCAGGACCGGAACCACCGCATTCTGCATTTTCGGCGTGCTCTCTGCACTGGCTGCCTTGTACGTGTCAGCTTGTGCGACGAGAGAACGGTATTTTTACATTGAGAAGGACGAGCTCAAATTCATAGCCAAGACCAAAGAAATGTTTGGCTGGCTGAAGAATTCTAAGCCTGCAATTGGCTGCTTTGCAGCGGCAGGAGCGTTCATAATAATGGCAATATCTCTTATCGCTGATATCGGCATCTTTGATTCCGGTCTCAGTCGCGAAACGCTCGGTGCTCTCATCAATGTTGCAGTTCTGATGCTTCATGTCGCCGGTGGCTGTATCGTCGCTTCGGTGGCTTGTGCGGTTTGGGACAGCAATAAGATATAGGACTCAATATTTTAGACCTGCATATGTCTAAACCAGAGCTGTCCATCTTCGGATGGGCAGCTCTTTTTGTTGCTCAAATTTGCGAATTGCGGACAATTAAGACAGCGAATAAAAACTGGAGGAATCATTATGCTTGCACTCAAAGCCAAAAGGTCAAATAAAACACTCTATCTATTTGCGGCCATCATCGTAGCTGCCATTGCTGTCATTATGGCAGAAAGGCAAGGAGTCGTTGACAGCGATTATTTCTGGCATCTTACCTTAGGAAAAAGCATCTGGCAAAATAAAGCCATCCCAACTCAGGACACTTTCTCCTGGCTAAGCCCGGAACTCAATTTGCAGGAAACCGCTCATTCATGGCTCAGCAGCCTGATTCTTTACGCATTTTCCTGTATTTCTGTGAATCCTGTTTACGGGATGCTTGCGTTCATCGCAGTGACAGTCTTTGCCTACTGTCTGTTCATTGAATATATCTGGGGCAGACAAATCAAAGACCCTTTTATGAATGTCCTGGCTTTGGCCCTTGTCACGCTGCCGCTCGACTGGGCAGGAAGACCGCAAAACATCGGCTTAACGCTCTTTGCAATCGGATTCTATCTGCTGAACAAAGTCTATGAAGAACCTGACACAAAGCTCCGCTGGCTGCTTCCTGTTGTGAGCGTTCTTTGGGCAAACTTGCACGGTGGGGCACTGCCAATCCTGTTCGCGTTCAATCTGCTATTCCTGGTCCTGTGCTTTGCTCCTAACATCAATGCCTTTGATATCTATAACGAAAAGGGCGACTCGAAAAAACGGTTCCGTGCTCTGTTCCAAGTCTTTCTTTCCGATATTCTGGCCGGACTCCTGAATCCATACGGCATCAAGCTCTATATCTATTTCTTTGTGACAAACAATGAAACGACCAAGAAACATGTTTCTGAATGGATGCCGAGCCATCTTGCCAATGAAGTTGTGTTTCTGTGTCTTGCCTTCTTGTTCCTGATTGTAGCCTACAAGATGAAGGTAAAGCTCACAGAATTTGCCCCGTATCTCTGCTGCCTGTTCATGACAGCAATGTATGTCCGCATCCGCAGCTATTGGGTTATCGTCATGACTCCCCTCATTTACCGGTTCCTCACTTCTCTTATCTCCGCACAGGAAAACCGGATGTGGAAAGCTGGCGGCAGGCCCAACAGTTCCTGGGCGGGAAACACCAAGAAATACACTATCGCTGCAGCTGCCGTGCTCGTTCTTGTATCTGCTGTCTATGCACCTTCCATGGCCAACGACCCCGATAAGACAGGGGATTACATCACAGCTGACCTTGTCTCATACATCCAAGACCTCAACCCGCAGCGCCTCTACACCTCCTACAACGACGGCGGATATTGCATCTATCATGGCATCAAAAACTTCGCGGATTCCAGAGCAGACCTATTCCCGGACGATGTCATCGAAGCAAGTGTGAATTTTGCATTCATGAGCTATTCCACCGACACTGGCATGGAAGACTGTTTGAATCAATTTGACTTTGATGCTATCCTTTTGCGACGCTCTCAAAGTGGACCCTGTATTGAATTTATGAACCAGCTTTCTGGCTGGACACAAGGATATAAAGACGATTATTTCGTTGTTTTTGTTCCATCTGAGAGCTAAAAAACAGAACCCTTGACCGATATTTTCGGTCAGGGGCATTTTTTGTACATGTGTTCAGCTGAATCTAAAGTGCTGACTGCTTTATGGATAAATCTTTGGAGTGCCCCAATCGTTGCTGGATTTTGTTCCAGATTTGTTTTGTGCAATATATACAAAACATTCTTTCGAAGCCGGCATCAATTCTACCGTTTGATGCCTGGCGAAGGTGTGCGAATTGCAGACAATGAAAGTATGGGTCAAAATCCCAACACCTGAATACAAAATCAGAAGGACACATCAATGTTGAATAACAGCTTTACGAAAACGAATACCATCTTCGGACAGGCACTTGGCTGCACTGCCCTTGATGACGCATTTGTAAAGCTGCTGAGCGATGTGAACGCTGATGGCGTGACTCAGTTTTTGGTTCGGACAAATGGCGAAGAGAAAATGAAGACCGTTGCCCAAATCAATTCTGAGTCTCTGGAAGCAGGTGTTCGTGAGCGCATCTTTGATAAAGTCAGCCCGAAATATGGGACCCCGACTTATTGGGATACCTCTACCAACATCTACTTCTCCATCAATACGTTCCATCCTCAGAAATCTCTGCGCGGAAAAGGTATCCGTCGTAAGGCGGATGTCGAAAAGCTGCGCGTTCTGTTCTTTGACATTGATTGCCACGGCGAAAACGCACCAGCTGACATCAGCGACCGCATCGGTGAACTTGTACTGGATGCCGTGAATCATCATGAGATTCCGGACTGTGCAGTTTCTAACAGCGGCCGTGGTGTTGGCTTGTTTGTGTTTCTTGAGCCCTGCAACCCAAACAATCTCTCTTACGGCTTGGCCTACAGCGGCGTACATAGAGCAATTTCTCTCAAGCTGAATGAGTTGATTGAGAAGGCCCAGTTCACGGCAAATGTTGAGCTGGATAAGGCAGTGCATGAAACCAATCGCGTTGCTCGTCTGCCTGGTACTTACAACACCAAGGCAAAACGCTGCTGCCATTGTATTCGGGTCCCTGAAGGAAAGCCCTTCAACCTGCTGAAGCTCGCCGACCAGTATGAAGTCCCTTATCGGTTTGCTGATGAGAAAGTTGCTCCGTCTGACGCGAATTTCAACAAGACTGAGGACGAAATCCTTGACTGGGCTAAAAAGCGCTTCGCGGCAATGTGCATGCGCTATCCGCATCTTCTTGACGTTCTGAACAATTACAAGAAGAAGGAAGAACGGAAAGCAAACTTCGTCTGCCGCTTTGAGCTGGCGCTTCGTTACCTTCAGGCAAATCCGTGTGGCGAAGGAAACCGCCACAACACCCTCTTGGCTGTACTTTCCACCTGCTATGACCGTGGCGGTCATCCGGATATGGATAAGGCACAGCTCATCAACCGCACTTTTTCTCAGCCTCTCTCTGACAAGGAAGTTGCGCATCTCGTTTCCACCTGCAAATACCCTTGCAAAAACTCGACAATTGAAGCACTCTCCGGCATTCCCGCAAGTGCTCTCAAGAATCCCAAAGCTAAGGCGGAAGGGAAGAAGAACGAAAGCGAATCTAAGCCAAAGCGTTACGAAAAAGGCGAAATCCCGCCTCCGATTGCAAGCTCCAAGGCTGACCGTTACATGCTCGGTGTTCTCATCAACCACGGCATCATTCCCGACCTCCGCATCCGGAACCATCGTCAAAAGTACGAGGCTCAGGAACGCCGGAAACAGCGCATGGTCATCTATGACCGTATCCCGGAACTCTATGCTTCCGGAATGTCCGTTCGTGCCATTGCAAAGGAACTGAAAATCTCGGTTCCCACTGTATATGAGCAGGCTAAAGTGCGTGGCCTTGATATCGTGGAGAAGGAACAGCAGGCATTCCGCGTCAAGAACCTGACAGCTCAGCGGCTCGTTGAGATGGGATATCAGAAGCAGAAAGTTGCTGAACTGATGGGCGTTAACCGGAACACGGTGTTCAACGCTCTGAACCGGACTTTTGATTCTGTGTCTGAAGAAGACCTTATGCTCATTGACAAGGCGGTTAATAAGCTCATTGGTCGTGTCGAGGTTATCGTGGAGACTCCCGAACCACAGACGGCTGACGAGCTGGAAACGGCAAAGCCGCAGGAAGCTAATGAAACTGCTGAGACGGTTGCGACCGCCAAGGCTGCTGACAGTACCGAGACCGTCACTACTGAGAAGAAGAACTCTTCTAAGGATGACAACAAGCCAGACGACAATGTACCTTTTGCTCCATTCAGTGATGCGTACAATCAGCTGTGCTTTGAACCTCAACCCCACAAAGGTTGGCACTCCGTCAAGGATGCGTTGAACAACTACGCGACCAGCTGCTGCTCTGCGATAAGTCAGCTCTGGGACGGCGTTGGCAAAGTTCAAAGGCATTTTGATTACGGTCGAACGCAGCAAGTTGCAACCTGAACCTTTTTAGTACCTTCACAATTACATATCTCTTTTGCGCGAATTGAACCTTAAAAAGCTATATGCTGGAAGTCATTTCTAATTGAACCTGTATCTCTGGTCGGCAAACGGACACGTCCTTTTAAGAGCGAGAACACAAGTTTGCCGGGTTGATGTGCAGGATTTGAAGCGAATCTCTTCCTTTTGTGCAAAGTTCAATTCACTATTGACAGTCCCGGTGAGGCAAAATTTAGACTCACACGTTCGAGAAGGACACGCCCATTTATGAGTGAGAACAAAATTCCCGAACAGGCTGCGGCTCAGGAGTCACGCTCGCAATGCCGGGATGCTGGTAGAGGATTTCACGGACCACAAATGCTGGCAAACGCTACAATATTTTCGCGTTCATGCTGTTATTTCAAAATCTCAGGATAAGTGTATCCTTTCGGAGGACACGCCCGCTTGCGAGTGAGAACGAAATCTAAAGGGACCTGACACAAATCCCGCCTTTTTGGCGCTGATAGCTGAACTGCGGACGGATGAAGTGGCCCACGTGGCGGCCATGACGGCTTTTCCGACTTAAAAATTTATAGTCGGCTGGACTGGTAATAGGAGTTCAGGAGCCCGATTTCTCCTGAAAAACGGACCCTGCCTAAGAATGTCAAACGAGTTGGCAATGTTTTTCAGGCTTTTGTTCGCGTCCTCTTAGTAGAGCTCTATATATATACAAGGGCATTGATAAGTAAGAGAGACTACTATATTTGAACTGAGAAGAATTGGCTTAGAGTTAGCTTAGGATTGCTTAGGATTAGCTTTGAGTTCCTTGGGATTGGCTTTGTCATAGCTTTGCCTTAGGAAACCCACTATTCCTTAGCTGCAATTTGGCGGCCGTTGTGGGTTGTTGCGAGTTGTGTCCATTGCCGTCTGGAGCGTAGCTGCCTTGCTTTTGGGCTGGTGCTTCTTTGCTCCCTGGCATTCGCGTAGCTGCTTGTTTCTCATCCCTCCACATTCCGTGCCTTAGCTTGCGTAGCTGCTCCATTGGGCTTCGGCTGCCTGGATTCCTTGCTTCTTGCATTTGTGTCTAAACTGCTAACAATTCGCCCTTCGCATTGAGGGCATGTTCGGCTCATGGTATAATTGAGTTGATTGAGAGCATCACTTATCGTGCCAAATGGTGCGGCATCCGCGCTATCGAGCGTGGTGAAGTTGAAAGCCCTAAATGGAACCGTGGATATTACATTGCTTCTGCTGGCCAGATTAGTGCTGAAACGGTGAAAAAACATATAGAAGAACAAAAAACTAGGTGGTGAAAACATGGCGACTCGCAAAAAGCATATCAGAACTCCTTATGAGGACGAACGCAAAAAGCATCGTGCTGCGGCAAGTCGGCATGTTTTGGCTCTGGAAGCACAAATCAAGGAAGATGATAAGCGCAAGCTGTTTCATATTGCAAATGATTTAAGAGTTTATGGAAACCACCTTACGAACATTGCGCAAAAGCGAGTATCTCAATTGTTTCGTACAAAAGCATACCGAGAAGCCCTAAAGCAGTATCATAATGCAAGTTCTGTGCTTTCTTCTTTGGATAAAGGTACTCCGAAATATCACGAAGCTAAGGAAAAGGTTAAAGATGCTGCTGATGTGCTCGAAAGGCTTCAAGCACAATATAAGCTGACAATGGAAGATTTGCGCCACGATATGGCGGGAATTTCGAAAGGCGGCAAAATAAAAGCTGTATTTTTGCTATCCGAAACCGAAAACGTTTGGGCAGCTGTTCAATCAGTTTTGTATAAAAGCGGTAAGCACCTCAACTACGCAAAGCGTGGAGAACTTCCCCTGATTCGAGCCAAACAAATTGAGCGTGGAATTACACTATCATTTGTTGATGGCGTTCCACGATGCAAGATGGGCGCTATCGATGACTTTGCGTTGATAGTCAAGAAGAATGATTCGTTTGCAAAGAACGAACTGGCTTGCATTGAGGCGTTTGTTTCTGACCTTGAAACCGAGAAAAAGGCTGTTGCCATTTTTTCGAAAACCGGCATCCCACAAAATACATATAGACCCTGTTTCGTTGCTCTCAAATGCGTGACGATTCGCGGCAAATTGAGGGTCTACGCTCACATCACCGTTGAAGGGGACCCGGTTCCTAAATACACAAAGTCGGGCTGCTTAAAGCACCCTTGTGGTAAGGGACTTGTTGGCGTAGACCTTGGCCCTCAAAGCGTTGCGGCTGTATCGGAGACTTCTGTAATCTTGGAGAACCTTGCCGAGCGGAACGGAAAATCAACAAAAAGGCATGAGCGCAAAGAGCGGCTTTTTCTAAGAGCGCTTGACCGCAGCAGAAGAGCAAACAACAAAGACCGTTACAATGAAGACGGTACAGTCAAAAAGGGCGTTCACAAGCCTTGGAAGAAATCAAAGCAATATAGGATAAAAGAAGCTTGCTTAAAAGAGCTTCGCCGAAAAAATGCCTTGAGTCGCAAGTATGCCAATAACGAATTGGCAAATAGGATTCGAGCTATGGGCGATGATATAACTATCGAAAGAAGCAATGTAAAAGCTCTTCAGAAGAAAGCGAAACCTTCTGTTCCTGAACAAGGAAAAAAGCAAAAGCGCAGAAAGCGTTTTGGACATTCGATTCTTCACCGTTGTCCAGGGCATCTTTATGCACAACTTCATTCAAAGTTTAGCGAAAATCACTTCCATGTAGTTGATAATATGTATCGCGCAAGCCAATACGACCATAAAAGCAACAGCTATAACAAAAAGAAATTGAGTCAGCGGTGGCACAAATTCGAGGACGGTACAAAAGTACAACGCGATATTTATTCTGCTTTTTTGCTTCTTTGCCACAATGACGATTTCAAGACAATTAACCAAGATATTTGCATTTCGAAATACGAAACTTTCAAAAAAGCACATGATAAGTGCATTTCCGATATAAAAACCAGCGGACAAAAAGTCTGTAATTCTGGTATCTAAGATTTTTAGGGGCCTGTTGACCACGGTCCCGTCTAAACAGACGAAGTGAATCGCTAATGTTCCCAAAGGGGAGCTTGATTCACGGTTCTGGCTCTAGCGATGCCGATGCTTAAAGCCTGAAACGAGCAATCGAAGTAACGCTTTTTGCACAGCCGCTTCCAGAACCTCCCGGGCTTGCCCGGAGATAGGTCAGAATTAAATCATAGCAGGAGGGTCTGGACATGAAGCAATATCGATACCTGTGCATCTGCAGGACAAGCCATCAAGCCTGCCAATACGCCTGCATTCACCGTGTTGCATTTTCCAGATTCCCATTGTGGCGGGTTCCGAAATTTTGCTGCTTGAAGCGGCTTGGGACCTGTACGTACCAAAGCGTGCGGAAGGTGATTGTGTGAGTAGCAGCATGATTCTTGAACATCTCGATGCCTGGCAGGGACAATGCCTTGTCTTAACCATTGTGGTGATTCTTGCTATCGAATGGCTTGGCCGAAACTTGAGTCTCTGGCTTGTCATGAAAGCTTTCGGCACAAAGACGGCAAGGTTCTACGATACCCGCATTACGGCAATCGGTGTTATCCACCATGAGCTCTCCCATCTCCTGGTTGCCATCTTCACTGGTGCTCGAATCGACGGCGTGAAGCTCTACAAGATTTTCCAGAAGCAGGATGACGAAGTCCTCGGCTATGTGAACTACACACCTCGTGGCCTTTATCCGTTCCGCTGCATCCAACAGACCCTCATCGGCATTGCCCCAGGAATCCTCGGCATGGTTCAGATTTGCACCATGAGCCAGCTGCTTCTTGGGTTCTGGTCGAGTCTTGGCAATGACTGCTTCAAGCATCCTGCCATCTGGATACTCGCAATCGTCATGAGCCAGATAGCATATCATTCCTGCCCGAGCCGGTACGACATCCAGGGCTCGTGGTTCTGTATTGGCCTTGTGGTCCTTGCATTCTGTCTGCTCCGGGACAATATCTTTCCTACCTGGTTCGCCTTGCAGGTCATCCAGTGTGTGGCATTCGCCGTTATCCTTGCATCCGCACCCGTGATGCTCCTGAGCGTCATCGTGATGGTTGCTAAACTCATAAAGCACCTTGTCTTTGCTGGAGGTAAACAAATCTTTGAAGTTCGATAAACTCTATCTTCGCGTTACGGCTCTGCTCAATGCCCGCGAAGTTCATTACGACTATGTCATCAGCCCGAACGCCGATGACCTGACCGATGAAAAGGCCGACTTGATGAAAAAGGAACTCTCGGAATCTCTGCTCAAAGACCTTCCGGCTGGCACCAAAATCCTTAGCACTGAGTTCATCCCGGAAACGGAGATGATTGCTCCGATTTTCGACGGAGACCGGGTCACTTCATGGCGGTTCCTCGATTACGTTGCAAACATCCTTTCTCCCGAACCTGACATGAACGGAAACCTGCATCCGAAATTCACCCCGCTCGCTGTTGTGCGCGTGATGGTGGACAAGGATGTTTCGTTGATTCAGCTGGAAGAACGGGAACGAATTCGAATCATGGTCGGAAACTATGTCATGGAATTGACCAAAGCTCCGATTTACGCCATACAGCAAATTACGCCGGACGATTACTGGCGTATCCTGAAAGGCATCGGTGTGATGCGAAACTTCCCGACCTCTCAGAGAATCCTCGTGAAGGTCGTCTCCTTGGCGGAACTCAAACGCTGCACGGAACGGCGCAGGAAACGGTTCGAGGAGAACGAAAAGGGCTGAATGAACAGCTTGCCCCTTGCCTGTACGTTCGCCGGAACCCTCACACCCCGCCCACCAATGCATCGTTCAGAACGTCTGCAGTAACCTTGGTGAGCTTGGTTGCTAAATCTTTTGGCAGATACTTGTATTCCATTGCGAATCCCGTACACTGTGAAGTATCGTGAATACCCACAAACCTGAAAGGCGGTTTTTATCATGCTGAAAAATATTCTTGCCGTGATTGGTGCTGTGACGGTTGCTGCTGTTGCTTATGTGGCTTTCAGCGACCACGTGATTGTGAAAATCGAACCCGATGAAGAAGGCCCTGAGGACCCCGAGAAGCCGGAAGAGCCGAAAGAAGTTGCTAAGCCTTCCGAACCCAAAAAAGAAGACCACAAGTTGACCTTCGATGAGCTTGTTCGCAAGATGGATAAATCCGAGGAACGCTTGGCTAAAGCCGAAGCAGCAGCCACCGCCAAAGACGATGACAATGATGAGGATGACGAGGACGATGAGCCCGAATCCAAAGTCGAAGAAGTCAAAATTCAGGATGACTCGGCTGAAACTGAGTGACAAGGAGTAAAAGCTATGGACACTGATACTCGTATTTCCGTGATTGCTGGACGGCCCGGAGCCGGTAAGACCCGCTGGGCTGCCAGGGAAGTGGTTGAGACGCTTCGCGACGTGAACAACGTCGTCATTTACATCGGCTTTGACCGGGAGTTTGAGCGTATCTGCCGGATGGTTTCGGACACCTATGGCAGCAAACCTCACGGCAAGCTCCTCTTTGCACTGCAGGATGGCGCAGGGGAAGCAATCGGAAAGGCCGTCGATATCGCCAATAACGGGGAATCTCGCATGTTCTTGGGCAATGAGGATGACAACGAGTACCAGAACAATCGGCGGATGGTGTTTGTGTTCTATGACCAATGCCGCCATGATATCTTCAACGGCCGTCGAGACCTCCTGAGAGCGGCTGCCAGGGCCGGGGTTCATGTCAATGTCCTTTGCCAGATTTTCAGCCAAATTGACCGGGGTGATATCAATTGGCTGAACGAATACTGCACGCCGTTCGTCATTTCGAAGTCCCGTGAACCGCGCCTGGCAACGCAGGAAGAGATTCAGGAAAAGTACCGTTAAGCCATCTGAACCATCTGTTGCCGGAGAACGGAAACCTATTTTCGCTGTTGCGGGAAGTTTTGCTGGCGTATATCATAAGCTGCACGGGCGGCCGATACAGGATGTCAGCCGGTATGAGACAGTCATCAATGGCTTAGACTAGAGAGGACGACAATGGCAAAAACACTGGTTATCGCTGAGAAGCCTTCGCTTGGACGCAGCATTGCGTCGGGACTCACCTGGTGGAGGAACGAACAGTTCACACGGCAGGGAAAAGACCGGAATACATGGCTGGAAAGCCAGAATTATATCGTGGCTTCCTCCGTTGGACATCTGTACGAACTCATTGACCTGGATGCGTATTTTCCGGATTATGAGCCGGGGAAAAAACATTCCTGGACGATGGAACGGCTTCCGTTCTTTCCCGACAACTGGAATTTTAAGTTCGAGGGGAAGGACAATGTCAAGGGCCTGATTCGAACTATCAATAGCCTGATGAACCGCACAGACGTTGATAAGATTTATAATGCCGGAGACCCTGACCGGGAAGGTCAGCGGTTGGTTGATGAAATCATCCATTACGGCCTCAAAAAGCCGAAACCTATCTATCGACTTTGGCTGCCTGATACGACCAATAAGACCGTCAAGCAGGCGTTTGAAACAGCAAAACCCAATGACGGGTATGCGGATTTTTCCTCCTCCGCAGAGACCCGCAGCGAGATGGACTGGCTCTTGGGAATTGAGCTGACTCGGTATGTGTCCGTCAAGGCAGGCACTTTTATCCGCATCGGACGCTGCGTCTGCCCGATTGTTGCCCATGTCATCGAACGCGAGAAGGTAATTCGGGATTTTGTTCCGAAACCGTACTCCGCCGTGTCCAGCAAGGAGAAGACGAACGGTGAGGACATTGAACTGACCAGTAAACGGACGTTCGAGGAAGGCCATGAAGCCGAAGCTCAGGCGTTGGCGGATGCCTTCAACCAGGCGGGCGCAACCGTGACGAGCGTCAAGACCGAACGCAAGACTGTCAATCCAGGTAAGCTCTTCTCGATGAGCGACTTGCAGAGCTTTGCCTGTAAGGCCGATAAGACCCTGTCTCCGGCAGATGTTCTCGCCGCAACGCAGGCACTCTATGAAGGCGGATTCGTCACCTACCCGCGTACTAACAGCAGCTACCTTGCCACGAATGAAACCGTCAAGGTGGACGCCGCCATCAGAGGTTTAGCGCAGAACGGAATTACGGGCCTTGTCAATAAGCCGGGCCTTAAATCGATTTATGACGACAGTAAAATCGAGGCTCACTCTGCTATCACCCCGACCGGTAAATGGCCTGGAGCATTGGCTGGAGCACAGAAAACGGTTTTTGAATGTATCTTGAATCGATTCTGTGCCGTTTTCTGTGCGGAGGATTGCACCGTGGACCGGACCACGATTGTCATTCATTGCTACGATGAAGATTTTACGCTGAAAGGCGATGTGCAAGTCACTCCCGGATGGCGGAGATTTGAGAAACCGTCAAATGGCGACAAGATGCTCCCGAAGCTCAACAAGGGTGATGCGGTAAACATCAATTTCCAGCTGGTCGGGAAGATGACAACACCTCCGAAACGGTATACGGTCGAGGCTCTCAATAACTGGATGGTCGCCCCGATGCGCGGTGCAGAGAAAGAAGATACCGAGTACACGGACGCTGAATGGAAAGAGATTCTTTCTGACGCTACCATCTGCACCGAAGCAACTCGCGCCGACACGGTAGACCGATGCGTCAAGAGCCAGTACATTTCCCTCAAAAAGGGCGTGTATTACGGTGAACCTGCAGGATTCCAGCTGGTCGATATCATGGATAAGCTCGGCATTGTTTTGGACGTTCCCGTGACCGTCAACCTTTCCAAGCAGCTGCACTCCATCAAGGACGGAAACCTGACCCGCGTTCAGGTTTTGGAGTACACCAAACAGACCCTTGAGAGCATCATGTCAAAGGATGTGACGATTGCAGCTGCACAGGGAGCCAGCAGCAAGTATCCAGTTCTCTGCCAGTGCCCAAAATGCGGCAAGGATGTTGTGGAAACAAAGCTTGCCTACGCATGTACCGGGAAAGACTCTGATGGGAAACGATGCCCGGTCACAATCTGGAAGAAGAACAAGTTCCTTGAAGCGCTCGGCAAAGAAATGACCAAAACAACAGCAAAGGCTCTGCTCACAAAAGGCAAAGCTCCGCTCAAAGGATGCACAAGCGCCAAGACCGGCAAGAAATACGACTGCATTCTAACATGCGACTTTTCCGGAGACCGACTAGCTTATCACATCGAATTTGACGGCGCTCCTGTATCGTTTGGAAGCAAAGTCGGAAAATGCCCGTTCTGCGGAAAGCCTGTGGCAGAGACGGCAAAAGCCTTCACCTGCACGAACAAGTCTTGCGGCGCGGCGCTCTGGAAGGAATCGAAGCTGTATGGCAATGAGCTTGATGTTGATGCCGATATTGCCAAGACTCTTCTCTCCGGGAAAACCGTCGAAGCCACGATTCAGAACAAAGAGAGAACCGGCACACAGGATGTTGAGGTTGGGATTGAACCGTATACGGCACCCAATGGCAGAAAATATATTGGCCTTTGCATCGCCAACAACCCCGCCTAAACCGGTTCGCCGGTTATAGACGGGGCTTGCGGGGCAACCCGTAAGCCCAGTTGATTAGCCTTGGTGAACGGCAACTTCGGTTGCCGCGAACTCCGTTATGCATTTGATGAGCAATCATCTTCATAATATAGGCACCCCGATATGCTCCACAAGTGTCGGGCTCTGCGGGCAGTGTATGTGTCAATGGCGCAAGCCGTTGATATGTATTACGTTAAAAATCTCTAAGGGTAGGAGATGTGCGGCTGCCATGCCGAAAGGCTAAAACAGTGCATAACATTGGCGAAGTGGACCACAGGGCGCAAGCCCTGACTTATAGTTTCATTACTATTTAACGAAAGGAGTATCTTGCATGAGCACTTGCGTTTGCGTTCTCAGCAACAGTGGTGAACGCTTAATGCCTACCTTCCGTCTTGGCAAGGTACGCCGACTCTTGAAAGACGGAAAAGCAAAAATCGTTAAGCATCATCCTTTTACTATTCAACTGCTGTATGACAGCAAAACAAACACTCAACCCATCGAAATCTGCGAAGATGAGGGCTACAACTACATCGGCATCAGCGTGAAAAGCGAATCTCACGAATATGTGTCTGCCCAGTACGATACATTGCAGGATGAGAAGGAACATCACGATGATTGCCGCAAGTATCGCCGTACACGCAGAAACAGACTGCGTTACCGTAAACCGCGCTTCGATAACCGCAAGCGCAGCGAAGGTTGGCTTGCACCTTCTCTGGAACATAAGAAGCAGCTGAATATCCGTCTTATCGAACGGTATGTATCTGTAATCCCGATTACTCGTGCAACGGTTGAAGTTGGTTCTTTTGACACAATGTTGCTGCAAGCCATCCAGAAAGGCGAATCAAAACCGGAAGGTGTAGACTACCAGAAAGGTCCCCGCTACAACTTGGCAACCTTGCGTGAGGCAGTGTTCTACCGTGATAATTACACCTGCCAAGTTTGTGGACGCAAAATCGCGGATGGTGCCATTTTACATATGCACCACATGTTCTACTGGAAAGGAAGACACGGCTACCAGCTTGATGAGTTAGTTACAGCGTGTGAAAAATGCCACACGCCAGCAAATCATCAAAAAGGTGGCAAGCTCTTCGGTTTTGGCGAAAATAAAGAATTTGCCAATCTTTCAGGTGCAGCATTTATGAACGCTGTTCGCTGGCAGATAGTAAATGCATTGTACGCCACATACGGTAAAGAATTTGTGACCATCACTTATGGTGCGATGACAAAGGAAAAGCGAATCATTCTTGGCATAGAGAAAACCCACAACAACGATGCGTATGCAATGGGAGATTATCATCCGGCACATCGTTGCGTGTTTAGGCATTACCAAAAACGACGCAGAAACAATCGTGTGCTGGAAAAGTTCTATGATGCCACTTATATTGACGCTCGCACCGGCAATAAGGCAAAAGGCAAAGAACTCTTTAATGGCAGAATAAACAGAAACCACAAAAAGGATTCTGAAAATTTTCACAAGAACCGCAGCAAAAAGGTGTCGAAGGGCCGTCGCTCTATAAGAAGGCAGCGCTATGCAATTCAGCCATACGACACTGTGCGTCTCGAAGGTAAAACATACATTACAAGCGGGTGCCATAATAAAGGCACAAGACTTTTGATTCCTGCTAATGGGAAAAGCAAGTCCGTAGCAATTTCCAAAGTTCAAGTTGTTTGCCATGCGGGAGCATGGATACAAATTATCTAAATATTGAAAGGAGGTAAGCAGGAAATGCTGTATCTTAGTCTTTTCTAAGAAACGCATTCCTCCCCACCTAAGCCTTACGGCTATAGATGGGGTGTCCTGCTCCATTATCATGAAAACCAAATAGTTAATTTGCCTCATCGCCTGCCCATTTTGGGTGGGCGTTTTTTGTTGCCAAGCTGTGCGAATTGCGTATGATTAAGAACAGTGATACGAAACTAAAAAATCAACGGTAGAGGGATAAACGCATTGAAGCTATATTTTATGAAAGTCGGGTATTTCCTGATATTTATTTTCGCAATCCTCAATTTTTTGGGGCTGAAGCAAACGGAATTCGAAATCCGGCAGCTGGATAGCACGGCAAGAATCCTGACAACTCATGCGGAAGCGATACAGGCAGCACAAGAACAGCCAACGCTGAACGCGGCGGCGGCCGCCGCTCTAACGAGAGCCGATACCCAAATCGCGATTGCTTCGTTCTCAAATGAGAATGTAGCGGGGGAAGCAAAACGACTCGCGTCTCTCTGCAACGCAAACATCAAAGAGAAGTCCATTACGGCATCGGTGTCGAATGACGCGGTTCTGGAAGAGATGGCGAGAAGACCGAATATGTATGGGCGGCTCGTGATTCCTTCCGTGGGAGTCAATGTGGCGTTGTTTGCAGTCGTCAGCCAGGCAGCAGCGGATGCACAGGACAGCGCTGCATATTTTCCGTTCAAAAACTATATGCTGGTTGCGGACCACTGGAATCAGGGGTTCTGGAAAATCAAGCGTTGCTCGGTTGGAACGAAAGCTTATATTTATCGCGGAACTTCGATACAAACGCTTACATGTACCGGCATCTGTCGCGGCGTGAACGCTGGTTATGATTTGCTGTATGAGGATGGGTCGAGCGCTACGACAGGCAGCGGAACCATCATGTATACCTGCAACGGTTCGAATTATCACGATATCACATTGACTTTTTGGAGCTGAGTTTTATGCAGAAGAATAATAAAAAGATGACATGCCTTGCGGCGATTCTCATGGCAGCACTTGCTGCATTGCTGATTTTCGCTATCGTTGACGCGAACCGCATCAAGCAAAAGTTTTCAGAGCTGCAGCAAACGGTAGATTATGAGGAACGCCTGGAACCTTTGCTGTTCTATGGCGCAACCGCTGAAACTGCCGAGACGGCTGCAACAGCCGAAACCGCAAAGACTCTGGAGCCAGAGCTGAACTTCACCGTGACGAAAAGCGGCATTGTTCCAGATGACGGCTCCTATGTTCCGGTCACGCTGGGCGACGTGACTGTCTGCATTCCTGTCGCCGCTGCCGGGCAGGGCGGATGCACGGTGACCTATTGCTCCGGTAATTCCACTGCCGCAATCGGGGATTACAAAATTGCGTTGGTGGAAGGGAATACGGAAGACTCCGTTGTGACTTTCCAAAACGACGACAAGGAAATCCTGTCGGGGACAAGGACGATGGGAGAAGGATTGACTTTGACCGTTGCTGCTGAAGCCGAGGAAGGGCAGGAGACGGAACAAGAGGCAGTGATTGAAAAGCTGCTTGCTGATGCAGTAATCACCGATACAGCTCCTGCGACAACCGTGTTTGGAGAAACCGTAAAAGACGATGTCGTAATCGAAGCGGACGATGGCTATTTGCAGCTGCAGCTGAATGACAACACCGTTTTGGTATCGACTTTCTCTTTCAATTATGACAAAACCGTATTCTCTAAAACTCTGAATCTTCCCGGTGGACTCACCGTTCGATACGGGAACGTGCAGGACAAAGAGACCGGGTATATCCCGTTTGTCTCTACGGTAAATAACCGCAATATCAAAATTCTTGCAACCAGTGTAAAAGCGCTGCAGGGATTCTTCCAGGGTTAATACGTTCTGAACCAATCTTTCACTGAGCCATCTGCCCGTTTCGGGGGGTGGCTTTTGTGTTGGCACTTTGCTTGCCAGTTCTTGCGATGCTCGTATCATTAGAAACTGAATCAGTATTTTTTGCGGGGAATCGGGTGAGGAGAACCATGAAAAACAACGGAGAAAAGCTTGAAGGGCTGATGATTGCGGCGATGCTGCTGATTTTTGTCACAAGCATCTGGGCGTTCAGGGACGCTCAAAGAATGCACGAAAAGTTGGCGGAGAAGGTACAGCAGACGCCGGAAACGGCTGAATTTGCAGAGTTTGTATCTCATTTATTGCCAGCAACGCCGGAAACGACAGAAATCACTCCATTTGATGCAAGTGACCCGCACATGAATTTTGTTGCAAGCAAAGAAAGACTCAAATTGACTCTCAATTCCTGTGTGCCGCTCTCTTTGGATGATACAACGGTCTGCATTCCGATACAGAGCATCGGTGAAAGGAGCCTGGTATCGTATCAGACGCAAGACCATACTGCCTGCGTTGGGGCCTATCATATGACTCTTGTGAATGGGCACAAGGAAGAAGGCATCAACTTTCTTCTGATAAATGATTCCGCCTTGATATCCGGAACAAGGAACATCAATGAGGATACCAGCCTTGTCGTCACGGCACTTGTCAAGGTGAATGAAGAACAGCAGCAAACCAAAGTGATACAACAGCTTTTGGATGGAGCGGTTCTTTGCGATGTCGCACCGACCATCACAATCTTTGGCGTTCCAGTTAAGAACAATTCGATGATTGAAGTGGATAACGCTCTTGCCAAAATCGAAACGAATCAGGGCAGGGTATTTATCACAAGCTCGGCCGCTATCAAGGAATCCAAGCCTCTCGATGAATCTGTGGTTCTGCCATCCGGCATTGAAGTCAAATACAACAGCACTGCCCGAACCGGGTCTGGGGATATTGTTTTCGTGATTGAGCAGGATGGCTGCAGATATTATCTGCTGGCTCCGAGCGTGGAGCAGCTGCTCGGCGTGTTTGGCAATTCTGAATCTTAATCAAGGCTTTTGCGGTTGCAACTGACATCAAGGAGGGTATCAATCAAATGTGCAATTACAGTGACTTTGTCGAGCAGCAGGGACTCAAAAAAGGCCGCGAAGAAGGGCATCTCGAATCTCTTTCTGAGAGCGTTGCGAACCTCGTTCGTTCGGGACATTTTTCCATTGAAGCAGCACTGGACATTTTGAAGGTGTCTGCTGATATTCGCTCGACTGTCAAAGAAAACGCTGAGAAAGCGCTCAGTAAATAACAATAAGCCGTTGCCTATGCTGGGGGCAGCGGCTTCTTCTTTTTGCTACGCAGTGCTGTCGGCCTCACAAATCTCTTGCAATATTGTGCGAACAGCATATCATAAAAATTGTACGATAGATAACAGCCTTTTGGCCCAATGCGTACAATTCATATTCTGCAGCTAAATTAGCAGACTCACCAATTCGGTGGGCCTGCTTTTTTATTTGCAAGAAAGGAGTGCCGACAGTTTTCTGTCAACCATTTCCGAAAAAACAAATATCAATCAAGAGAAAGGAAAAATTGTATGTTTAACGTAACCTGCCTAATCAAGACCGACATCGATACCGTGAACAAATGTATGGGGCAAAATCCCTACAATCCTGAGACTTTTCTTCAGAACTTTGCGTCTCGTCTGACATCTTTCAACGACCCTCTCCTCAATATTTACCCAACATCCGAAATTGCAGGAAACATCGAAGACGAGGATGTTATTCTGGGCCTTCGCGAACCGCAAAAACTCATTGAATGGGCGAAAACCATGAAGGAACGTGCGCAGTGTATGGCAATGACTGAGTTCAGTGCAGCATTGCAGAAGCATAAAGCAGAAGGCATCGATATCACAAAGCCGATGTATACCTGCCTGCGCTCCATTGAAATGGATTCCAACGAATCTTATCTTCTTCGCTACGCCGCTGAACTGCTCGACAACCATCCAAACCCGGAATGCGGTGAGCTGTTTTATGACGGCGACTCCTGGAAGTGTTTCCCAAACGGTTTTCAGCTGAAAGACATCGAAGCTCATGCTGAGGACTACATCATCATTCCGGGGCTGTTCTATGACGACTGATTGAAAACGAAAGGAATTTTATGGACTGGAAATTTATCATGTGTCTGCTCGTCATGTGCTCCACCACCATCTGGAAGCTTCTGGAAATCCTCACCTACGGTGAGATTCAGGTCCGGCAGGTGGATGACATCATGATGATGTATATGACCTTTACCATCTACGCCGCCTATAAGGCTGGCATGGCAGTACAGGCTAAAAGGCAGAAGCAAACCGAAGAAAAAATCGCAACCACCTCTGATAAGCAAAAAGGAGAATGACTCTATGTATCAGCTGCAAAACATCGATTATCTGTACCGTATCTCGACTATGACCGGCTCGTCCAAGCTCGTTACCATTCAGGCGGACAGAGACTCCCATGACCTGAACGATAAGCATTTCGTGATGCTGAATCTGTGCCGGGCAATCGTGAATTTCGCCAATGAAGGGCACGTGATTTCAGCTGTGTATGAACTGGAACCAGATGGGACCTCCAAGCGGGTTGCCTATCGCGGATTGCCGGAATACCAGGAAGCACTCAAAGACCCTGAACCGGATGTGATTGTTGCAAAATTTGCAACGAACTTTTCGTCCGGCGCTTCGTTCGCTTCACAATGCCGCGTGAATCAAAAGAGCCGTGAAGTGTTCGACATTGAGGCTTCCGGGACTCCTTCTGATAATGATGATATTTCTGAACGCCTTGTTTCGCTGGATGACGGCGAACACTGGCATCAGGTTCACTGCATTGATGATATCCTCGATGAATACGACGATGATATTGACAATGCTTTGGATGCTCTGTATTCCATCGAAGCTCACGGTGATATCGACGGGGACTACTGGTGTACTACCACCGATAAAGACCTGAACCGGACCATTCGTGAATGCCGCACCGAAATTCTCGTTGATGCGCTGCTTGCTCGCGGCTCTGAGGCGGTAGAAGAATTTCTCGGCTATCCCGTGAATATGTCGGAAGCCGAATGCGTGCTCGAAGAATACCTGAATAACCTGTCCGATGAGGATTTGGCAAACGCCTTCTTCGAAACTCTTTGAGTTACCGCACTTGCGCAGATGTGCGAACAGGATATTATAAAAATTGTACGATAGATACCATCTACTAGGCGCGTTTTGCGTTCGTACAATTCATAATTTCGCTTGAAGGCGGACTTCCCATACCGGGAGGCCCGCCTTTTTGCATCAAAAATTACAGGAGGTAAATACCATGTTCAACATTATGAATCTCAACAACATCGAAAACATTTTCTACTGGACCGACAATAACGGTGCTGTTTCTCTTCCCGGAGATACTGCCCTAACGTATCGGACCAAATCGGACCTTCCTCGGTTCGTGGCTGCCGTTTACAGTGTGCTGAACACCGATAGTGGTGTTTCAGAACGTGTTGTCACCCTGAACGGCCACTGCGGTTTGCTGTTGGATGTACTCTACGATAAGGACTGGGTATCGGAGACTTTCTCTAATCTCAACTGTGAGATTCCAGACGAAATCATCATGAACCTGTTCGGCGCTGCCTTGCCGTGTCTGGCACAGATAATGGGGAATGATATCCATGCCTCACTTAACAAGACGGAACATTGTTCGAACTGCCCCGACCTCAGAATTTTGGTTGGCCAAAATACAGATAAGGATGGTCATGAGCTTTGTTTCTTCATTCCCTTTGGCGGCACAGAGTTTGACCATGATGAACGAATCAGGTGCGCACATGCGGCTCGCGTTGTAGAGAATTATCTAGACAATGTGGCTTATGGCAAAAAGGTAGAAACATACATTCGTGGACTCGTTGAAGCTGCCAGTATTGACGGCGCTATTTCTGAAAGCAACACGGAGGTGTGAGCTATGCTTATCAAGAATATCAAGTGGGATACGGACGGCGACATGGAGGCTCTTGCCTCCTTACCAATAAAAAGGGTGCCGTAAATGTAGAGTTCAAAGTACCTGCAAAAAATGGTCAAAAATCTGCAAGCCTTAAAAAGCTTAAAATCGTAAAGACGACAGATTCCATGCATTCTGCATGGGAAAAAATATCTTAATCATTTAAAGAAAGGAGTAGCAGGGTATTTGTGCTAACTGAGTACACTTCAAATTGCCTCTTTGTTAGCGCATTCCTCACCGCCTAAGTCAAGTCGCAAGCGACTATAGACGGTGTACCCTGCGCACATAATTTGATGAAATGGAATGTATTTTGTAACGAAAACGCTCCTTATCGTATTTATTATCGTCAAATTGAGATTGATGGATATGAGATGTATGTCATGTTTCCATTGCCAATGACTGGCATGGAATGTGGCTGGGCAGTATCGCATGGCGCAACTACGGCAGCTACCATTCAGGAAGCGGTTCAAAAGTTTTATCCCTTTATGATAGAGTATATCTGCGATAAAGAGGATTCCGACAACGATACGCAACAATACATTCTCAAAAACCTCAATTCTCTTGGCAACTCTGTGGATTTTTGGGGCAGGAAAAATGACCGTCAACATGTTATTGACGGCATGAGCACAACGCAGAAATCGCAGCTTTTATGCTATATTCTGCGAAATCATGAAGCCTTTGGCAAGATGACTTGCCGTGACTGGAAGAATTGGCTGCTGGATGACGCTGAACCTCAGTTTGGTATCTGGTTTTGATGGCATTAAAAACGGCAGGCAACATCCCGGCCCTGAACAACAAGAAGGACAAGAGTGCTTCGTTTCCGGTCGTCGTGCATCGGGAAGTTTTACCCTCAAAAAGCTAGACGGCGCGCGTATTTCCAAAGGTGTAACATTTAAAAAATTGCGGCTATTAGAGCCTGCAACAAATTATCTAATAGAAAGGATGTGAACGGGCAATTCCTCCCACGACTAAAGTCGCGGGTCTCCTTGCCCTGATTTATGAAAGCTGAAATTAAATTTGCAAACACAAGCAATGGACCCAAAGCCTTTGTCAAGACTTTTGACGATGATTGGACTCCTATGAGCACGCCGCTCAAGGCATACAAAAAAGACATGCGCAGTATCAAGCCTGCAGGTAACTACGAAGAAGGAAAGGACTACATGGTAGCCGTCAGCCCTTGGGTTCTTGAAGCATTTCTGAAAGCCAATCAGATTGATTATGTTCAGCTGATTCGCGGCCAGGACCTCAAGAATCCGCCCGTTGGCAGCATTCGGTATGCGAACGAGAAGGAAGTCGTCTGGTACGAGTATTCTTCCGCAACCACCACACGCCGCTGCACGGACTTGTCCCGCGCAAAAAGCTTTGTTCAGGAATGGGTCAATCTTGATTGTCCTACACTCAAACGCTTTAGCACGAATCAGAAAGTGCTTTCCGTGAACGGCTTTGGCGCTGCGGTTCCGCTGTTTGAAAGCCCGCTGGTCGATACCTCCTATGTCGATACTGTCATCGCAGACGATATTGAAGACAAGGAAATCGAAGGGCTACGCAAGCATCTGAACCCGGATGGCGTAATCTCGCAGCTGCTGAACAATGTTCAGAAAGCGAGAGCCGAGAAGGGAATCGATGAAGTGGAAAGCCGCGTCAAGCAGGTCGAAACCCAGATTCGCCTTTTCCTGCGCACTCCGGAAATCGAAAACGAAATCAAAGACATCGAAACTGCTCATCTCAATGAGGAGGGCAGCTTTGACTGTGGTTTCATTTTCTGGTATCCGAAAGCTGATTCTCAGCTCGAAAAGGACATGAGCCTGCTGGTCGGTGCCAACAGGCGCAAGCTGAGCTGGCTCGATATTGCGGTTCCGACTTTCAGCCAGAGCATCAATGTTCAGAGATATGGTGCAGAACTTATCAAGAAACTCGTAAAAGAGCGTCTTGGCATTGAACTCTATTATCGTTCGGAGCTCGACTAATATGCCTGACATGAGAATTTCATTGCTGAAAGGGGAGACAATCCCCAGAGATATCAAGGGCCGCAGAATCATTTGCTGCTTTTGCAATGACAAGGGGACTTGGGATACCAAGACTCTTGAGAAATTTGCAAAGAGATTCCCGGAAGCAAAAGAGTGGTACTTACATAAGCTGCCAGAACAGCTTCGGTATCCCGGTCAGGTTCTATTCTGTCCGGGCAATAACGAGAACACGATTGTGGCAATTATGATTTGCAGTACTGAAACCGCCGACAAGTACGGCTCGAAAATTCAGTTCCCGTATCTGTACGGGTGTCTCTTGCAGGCGATGGTCAAGGCCAAACAAGCTGAGGCTTCCGTCATCGTATCAAAGCTCGGAACCGATATGGTCGAATGGCAGTGGAGAAAACTTATTTGGATTCTGAACCATGCTGCGGAAATGAATGAAGGGGTAACGGCAATTGCAGTTTCACCCTATGATTTGTCTGATGTGTTCGTTGAACCCAAAAAGAAGAAGTCCACTTCCAGAAAGACGAAAGCCAAAAAAGATTTGGAGGATTCCGAAGAAAACGATAGCGAAAAGGACAACTGGGATGGTCCGCAAGAAAATGGCAGAGACCAACAGCTCAGCATGCCTGATGAAAAAGAAGACAAGAAATATAGTAAATACGATAATTTGCGCTAACTTACGAGCTCCTGCTGTGGTGCGGGGGCTCTTTTTTTATTCGAGGCGTACAACAAGGTAAACTCGATTAAAGGCGTTGAGTCGGATAAGAGCGCTACTTATACCGCAATTACGGATGCAAATGTCTATGCAACGACCATTAACGGAAAGCCTCTGTGCTCGAATTGTCTGAGTACGATGGGCGCTGCTACTTCTACAGGTAAAGGATTGCCGAAAATGGCTTCCACTCAGCTGCTTGCGAGCGCAACGGCGGTCTATACGATTACGGTTCCCGAAACTGTTAAGCTGACAGGCGTTGACAGTGGCCCTGGCTCATATACGGCTGACATCACCATGACTTTGAAAGGTGATGTCGAGGAGAATGCGGTGATTGTGGTATCTGTGGACGGTGGAACCATGACCAACACTGCGGGCAAAACCGCTGCTGTCACAGTATCCAATCAGACCAAAAGTAAATGGTCCCGCGCAGACTTGCTGAACGATGGAACGAGTGCAACTTGCAAAGTCTCTGCGGAGCTTGACCCCGGGCACTGGACCGGCACGGCAACATTCAGCTGCGAGAAACAGTATAAGTGATGAATTTCTTGGAAAGGAGGGAACTGTATGCGTTTGAAAGCTGTAGGGGTAGAAATTCTTGCCGCGCTGACGCTTGCCTGTCCAGTCTTAGCGTTCTCTGAACCAATTGGTTCGGATGACGCTGTCATAGATGCCGATGATACGATTGCGGCAGATACACCCGACTCGGATTCTAATGACACCGCCTGGCTGAGCGCTTCCAAGGATGCTTCAACGCAGGTCACAGCGGAAGTGGACAGCTTTTACACCTTGACCGTTCCGGAAGAAATCACGCTGAATGGTTCGGATGGTACTGGCATCCAGACTGGCACAATTCCGGTCACTTTAATGGGAGATATCCCTCTCAAGGAGACTGTTCGGGTTAAGACCACCGCCACGCCCTTGCAATCGAAAGGTGCAACGGACGTATCTATGACCATCACAACGCCAAAAATCGAATGGAATCGCACCGATATGCTGGGAAACGGAACAAGCTCTGATTATTCCGTGAGTGCAGTTCTCGCTCCTGGCAACTGGACTGGTACGGTGACGTTTGAGTGTTCAATGCAATAAATCTTACCAAGGTTAATACCGCTTGCTCTTTTTGGGTAGGCGGCTTTTTGTTTGGTGTGTGGTGGACGTTCTGAACATGACAGCCGGGGGATATCTTGTTTCCGACGCAAAAAGCAAACACAATATGTAGTGTTTTAGTCTTGTAATTTGCCATATATTGTGGTACAATATATCTACTGGCTCAAATGATAGCAAAGAACCTAAAGTTTGAGCATTTTCGTGTATGGCTATGAGACCGCTTCCTTCTACTTGAAGATAATATGAAATTATGTCAGCGGTTTCGCTCTCCGTCACGGCTCGAGAACATAACAATACGGCTATATATCCGCTTCCTTCATTTCTAGAAGAACAAGGAAGTCGGCTCGCATTTTTTGTGCTGCTGACTTCAACACGTTAGCGGATATGCTCTCCGTATCTATTACGTGTCTCATCCACCCGTGTCGAGTTTTTCTCGGCGCGGGATTTTTGTTTTGTTAGGAGGTCATTATGCTGACTGTTTATGATTTTAACCGTATCACGTTTGCTCATCATCGCGGCATCGTACCACCCATGCCCGCACAAGAAGGGGAGAAAGCGGTGGAGAAACGCTATGTCTGTTCAGCGAACATGAAATTGATGGAATACGGCTATATTATGGCGCGAGACCTCTTTGATGCCTGCTGCAAGGCGGAATACAACGACTTCCTCAAGACCTGGTCTGCGCTGTATGACTGCGTCACGGAGGATGGCAAGGCAATTTCTCAGACTTCTCCCATCTGGCCGAATTTTCCGGACGATGCAATGGAAGCCGACCTTGTGGACCTGTATGTTGTCAATTTCCTCAATTATCTGACCTGCGGCGAATGGCAGCCGGATTTCGACCCGGTCAAATTCTGCCCCACATTGGACCGCAGCCATCTTCCTGCTGTGAAACAGATTCCGGCGTGTGATGAGGAGGAAATCTACCGCTATGCCGTACAGAGCATTACCGGGCATTCTCCTTTGTCTCCTGATGAGGCATCCTGCGTTTTCGATACGCTGATGCACGACGTGAATTTTACGTCCGAATTGATGGACCGTATGAAACACAAGCATATCCCGTGCAAGGAAAATCTTGGTCTGTATGTGTCCCGCATTGTCTCCCGCCCCGAATGGCGGGAACAGGCATGCTTTCAAGACTTCAAGAGTTCCACCGATGTATTGCGCCTAGCTGCTGCAATGAGCGACCAGGATGTGAGTCTCTCGAAAACCCCGAAATTCCGGAACTTTAAGCGCGGTGAACGCCGTCAGCTGCTGGAACTTCTGGAGCACACTGATAAGAACGAGGGCTTTGCATTGCATCCCGAAGAGTTCAAGCGATTGGGCGAACGCCTGCATCCGGGTGATTACTCTTATATCTTCAAGGAAGATTATGAGATTTTTACGAAGATTCGCAATGGCGTTAAGATTGAGACATACAACTCCAAGCTGCAGGAGCTCATGAAAAAGCCGGTCAATGTGGACCTGCTCTCCGCTCATCTGATGATGCGGCCCGGTATGTTTGCCCGAAATCTGGACTTTGCGCTGCGCAACTGCTCCGATGAACAGCAGATGGAAAATGTTCTGTTCCGATTTATCTCGGTGTGCAAGAGCATCGAACCGCGTGTGCTGGTTCAGCTCATCAACCATTTCCGAAACCGCAACAATCCTGTGCATTTGGCAACCGGCAAGGCAAACGGCGCTGCCAGCAAAGCTCTGGAACGGGACATTGAACCTTTGTCTGAGGATATCTGCAAGCGTGTGGCCCGCGATATCTTCAATCAGCTGTGGCAGGTCCTTCGCGCGGAGGATACCGAACCGAAGAGCGTCTACATTGACACAGATTGCCATTGCAATAAGCTGATTTTTCCGGATAATCCCCGCCAGGTCACTTCCGCCATGCGTGCTGCAGCCTGCGGCTCTCGCACGAATCTGCCGGACGGAAATGTGCTCCGTGCATTCCTTTACTGGAAGGGAAACGATGGCCCTGACCTGTGGAATGGCATCGACCTGGACCTCTCGGTTGTGTTCTACGGAGAGGAAAAGGCAAAGTTCATCTACTACGCGAACCCTAAGGACGAGACGCTTGGCGCTGTTCATTCCGGCGACCGCCGCTGCAGCGGTAAGAATGGTGCCGTTGAGTATGTAGATTTCGATATCAAGAAGTGCTTTCAGAACGGGTTCCGTTATGCCGCCCTCACTGTAAAATCCTACTCTGGGGAGAAATTCTCTGAGATGGAGAACGCTTTCTGCGGCGTAATGGTTCGGGATGGCAAGACGGGTGAGCAGTTTGAACCCGCGACTGTCAAGGACCGCTTTGCTCTCACTACGGATTCTGACCAGCTCGTTATGGTCGTTATAGACCTCATGACTCGTGAAGTCATTACGGTGGATAAAAGTGTGGCTCAGTTCCGTTTGTCTTGCCGGAATGTTGTGACAGACTATGCACCTACAGTAGCAGTCTGCACCTACGCGATGCAGCTGAAGAGCCTGTCTATCAAGGAAATGCTCGGTATGCGCTATGCACAGTTCCTGAAAGGCGACGACTGGAAGCACGCAAGCGTCATCGTGTCGGATGAACCTGAAAAGTTCAAGGTGACAGATAAGGATGCTCCTGCGCCGCGCATTGTTAGCCCCTATGACATTCCGGGCATTTATGACCTGATTTTTGGCAAGGAAAATCAATAAAAAAGAAGCTGTTCTCCTGAAAACGGAGAGCAGCTTTTTCTTTGTCAGGATGATTTTGCAAGAGAAGCGTCGGCAATATCCTTTTCGATTTCATCAAACTGATACAGCAGAAAACGCTTGCAATTTCTTAATTGGATGTCTAACCGTCTTTTGGTCACCTTTTTGTCTTTAACCATGTCGAGATAATCTTTGGCTGGAGACATATCCGGGTCAAAAAGAACACATCCCAAATTTACCTGGCACTTGGCATACAGCTCACGCACTTCACAGCAGCGGGTCATATGCTCGTCTTTACGTCTCACGCTCCAGCGAGCGGAACGCAATGCACGATAGCAGTTTTGCAATGCCGTGGTACTGTAAATCCTTTTCTCTGCAACCATCATTTCCCTCCGACTTTTTATAAAAACAAACCGGGAAAACCCACGACTTTAGTCGTGGGTTGAAAGGCATTAAGAACGAATCAATTCACACTGCCTATCCGCAAGATAGGCAGCATTTTTTTTGTTGTAAAAGCGTGCGGATTGCGTACCGTAGATAGTAGATTCTAAAGAAAAGGAGGCTACTACTCATGCGTCTTGTAATGAAAACCTACAAGTACAAACTGTACAACAACAAGAAGAACAAGTATCTTGTTCAGCAGATAGAAATTGCCTCAGAGATTTGGAATTTTTGCATTGCTATGCGGCGTATGTACTATTTGGTCTATGGCAAAACGCTTAAAGCCAATGATTTGAAAAAGTACATTGCTAAAATCTGCAAGCGCCGCAAGTGGGGTCACTGGCATAATCTTGGCAGCCAAGCTATTCAGGATGTGGTGGAGCGCGTTGACCGTGCCTATAAAGCCTATTTCGATAATAAGAAAAAGGAGCATCCAAAAAAGAAGTCCCTGCCAAAATTCAAGAAGCGTGAACTGTACAAAAGTTTTACACTCAAACAGGCAGGCTATAAGTTTGACGGCAAAGGCGGCGTCACCATCAATGGCAAAAGGTATCGGTATTTTGATTCTCGGCCATTGAAAGGTAAAGTGAAAACCTTAACCGTCAAGCGCGATAATTTAGGTGATGTCTACCTCTTTGTCGTCACCCAAGAGGAATGTAATGAAATTCTTCCACGAGCAGGTAAAGCTGTCGGGATGGATTTCGGCTTGAAGCACTTCCTCAACTTGGATGACGGCAGCGTGATAGATTCCCCTGAATGGTATAAAGCCTCTCTGAAAGAGCTGCAGCGGGTGCAAAGACATATTTCACGCTGTAAGCTGGGAAGTAATAACCGTAAGAAAGCAATCAAAGAGTTGGAACGTGTCTATCGAAAAATATGTAACCAACGCATCGATTGGTTCTTTAAGGTTGCTTACCAACTGATAGCGGATTACGCTATCATCTGCATTGAAGACTTAAATCTTGCAGGGATGCAAAAACTCTGGGGACGCAAAATCAATGATATAGCGTTTGGTGAGTTTGTCAAAATCCTTGAATGGACAGCATCCAACTGTGGCACGGAGGTCGTGAAAATTGACCGTTTCGCTCCATCCAGCAAGTGCTGCAATCGCTGCGGGTACATCTACCCGAAGCTCACACTCAAGCAGCGGCAGTGGGATTGCCCATCTTGCGGCACGCACCATGAAAGAGACGTCAATGCAGCTATCAATATATGCCGTATGGGATTAACTCAAATGGGCTACCCTGCGTAAAAATACTCTCACGGATGGGGCACCATGCCGTTACCGAGAGGCGTAAGACTGGGTCAGCCAGCGGCCTCGTTGAAGTAGAATCCCACGATTTTAATCGTGGGAGTGTGTCAAGAGAAAATTATACCATATATTTATGAATTGACTATGACAAAAGGTGATAAAGCCATCAAATATATGGTAAAAAACGCGAAGGCAAGAAAAAATTTGAAAAAAGTGAAAAAAATGCGAAAAAAACATGATGTTTGTGCTTGCGTGGGTGTGCGAGTCGCAGATAATAAAATCAGTGGCTCAGAGCAGTAAGCCCCAGAGCTCCCTGATAAGGGCGAACTCATGGTGCATATCTGCGTCATCAAGTCATCACATGGTAGACTGACGGGCCTTGCGATGTTGCAAGAATGGTCAGGCGAGGGAAGCGATGAATCCCTCATTGCTGCCAAGTACATCGTGTTTTGATGCAGTCAGCGTCGAGAGGACGCGGATATGCAGGGCTTGACTTTTGACCCGATGCATGCAGGAGCAAAGGAATCAAAAGAGATGGCCTAGTTCGAATCCACTATTTGAAAGGAGATTACCCCAATGAAATGTTACAAGCGCGTTGCAAGCGCTGTGATGGGTATGGCAATGGCCGCCAGCTGCATGGCTCCTATCACCGCTTACGCAATGGAAGACACCAAACAGCCCACTGACAATACTGCTATTGCCAACCATCCCAATAACGAGACCATGCTGCACAGCACTCCCGTTTACCGCATCGGCGCCAAATCCTTCTACAAGGTGAACGACGACGGTTCCGTTGTCTACGCCGACCAGGATGCCGAAGGCTACACTGCAGTTCCTGCCGCTTATATTGCAGGCAGCCAGTATAACGATGGCGAAGAGTACGGCGTTTATACCACCAAAAAGGCTGATGGCACCTTCCAGATGCATTACGTCAAGATTTCTGACTGCCAGCAGACTCAGGGTGGCGTGAACTGGAACCACGGCACTGCTGATGAAGCTAAGGTTTCTGACGATACCAAGGCTGAGGGCACCGACACCGCCACCAACGAAGACCCGACGATGTCCACCCAGTTCTACATCTACCTGGACAACGACACCGAGATTCCTCCCGAGACTCCTCCGACCGAGGAAGAGCACAAGGGCGTTTCTACCGATGACGGCCGCGTTGAGTACGATATTACCGTTGCTACCGTTAACCATGTCAACATGAAGGCTACTGTTCCTCTGTACGTCTGCATGTACGGTTTCCGTTCCACCGGCAACGTTGTTACCCCGACCAAGGATGCTTACCAGCTGCGTAACTACTCCACCATCGACAAGAACAGCCGCACCTACATTGCCGATATCGTGAAGGTTACCCATTACAGCCGCATCTACGATGCCGACCACTCCAACGACGAGCTGTTCTCCATCGCTTACGATGCCACCAGCAAGACCTACACCTACTGGTACAGCGACCCCTCCACCACTCAGGGTTGGCAGCAGCCTGCTATCTACAAGACCCTGGCTGATGAGCATATCAACGCTTCCGGTGAGTGCTACGTCATCTACATCGATGGCGAGTGGGACTTCAAGGCCGCTGGTACTCTGACTGGCGACGAGCTGCGCCAGACTGTGAAGGCTATCGACCAGAACCATCAGCTGTCTCAGGACTTCATCATCGGTGATGGCGATACTCAGTGCAACTTCGGCAAGGCTTTCGCCGTTGGCGACAGCAAGACCGACAACTCCAAGCGTGAAGGTCTGGCCATCAAGGTTTCTGAGCTGCAGGCTGAGCCCGCAACCTGGCGTGTTGTGCCTATGAGCAACAGCGCCTTGAAGCGCGGCGAAATCGCTATGAGCATTGCTCCTGCTTCTGCAATGTACAACGCTTCTGCTATCGACCTGTCCACCTGCTCCGCTCCTCTGGACATCACCGAGAACGGCTGGTTCATCGCTGGTGCTGAAAAGGCCAAGGTTGCTCAGGATGGCGCTGGCACCGATGCTGTCAAGCATGACGATGCTCCGGCCCTGCCGCTGATTACCACCGCCAAGATTGCTGGTTCCAACGTCAACGACGCTGGTTGCACTCCTGTCGTTCGTGTTACCTACAGCATCATCCCGATGTTTGAGACTGGTGATACTCAGACTGCTACCGCAGGCGGCGTCTCCAGCAACCGCTGATAGAGTCTCCGGACCTAATATAAAGCAAGCCCAAATGTAAGGGTTGGCTGTCGAGTGACCTGCCGCTCGGCGGCCAACTTTTGTTAATAACAGCTCAGTCAAGTAATTGACGGAAAGGAATTGAATATCATGGCAACTACAATGACGACCCCTGAAAAGAATTCGAAGAAGAGTGGTAACAAGCTCCTGCATCGGACCGTTACGATTTGTGTGATTCTCCTGCTTCTCCTGTGCGTGGGTCTGTTCTTCTGGCACAATAAAAATGCTACTGCTTCCGACAACCGCCTGGAAGATTCGGTCGCTGCACAGCTTGGCCAGCTCGAAGGCAAGAGTGAGGCAGAGATTCAGGAAGAGCTGAACCGCGTCGTGGAAGAGGGTACAATGGCCATCTCCATTAACGTCAATCCGGTGTTTGACTCCGGCGATTCTGAGGGCACTCTCGAAATCGAGAACGCTCCCGGTAATAAATACGCTCAGGTTGTGAGCATTACCCTGGATGATGGCGGCAAGGAAATCTACAACAGTGGACTTATCCAGCCCAACTATCACATTCAGACAGATAAGTTGTCAGAGGCTCTGGCTGCTGGTTCTTACGACTGCACCGCAACCTTTACGGCTTATGATACCTCTGATGCCGAGAATCCTATCGAGGTTGGCACTGCTGCTGCCAAGATTACGATTTCTGTGCTGTCTTAACGATTCGCCCCGGTGCAGACTTCGGTTTGCCCCGGGGCTTTTTGGGAACTTGTGATGCTGCAAAGGAGGCATTCCCGTGAAACAGCTTGCGAAAGTTCTCGCGTCTTTCTCGCTGGCCGCAACGATGTGTTTGGGCGTTGGCTTTGCAGCCGATTCTCCGCATCCTGGTGAGCATGGCACGGTTGACAAGGCTATGGTCTCTGAAGAAACCGATAAGGCTTACGATGAGAAGCCGAATATGGGTACAAAATTCAATTTGTATCTTGCGCCTGACATCCCCGAAACGGTTCCTCCTATTAAAAAGGATGTTCCTAAGATGGGCGATACCGGCATTCCTCAGGAATCCCTGCTCCAGGCCCTGCTGGTAGCGGGTGGCTGCTATCTTGTGAGCGATGGCGTGGCTGTTGCTTGCAAGGGTGGACGCCGTAAACCTAAGAAGACTGCGGAACTGAAAAACGCATAAGAAGAGCCCCGGTGCTGAAATGCATCGGGGCTTTTCTTTATATTAGGAGGCTTATTACCAGTTTACCGGGAATTCATAAATATCGTATTCATTCGAGTGACGGTCAACTTCGTTCTTCTTAAATGCTTCCAGACTGTCATATGCTGTCATCGTGATGCTATATGCATGGCCGTCTACATCGACCTCACCGTTTTCATCGATGATAACATTCTTAATCCAGAAGCCGAGAACTGCGGTGCCGGTTTCTTCAGTCTTGTCATCGATGTATTCGACTTTATAGGGAATGAACAAGTCGTTGTATTCGCTGGAGTAGTTGCGTTCTCCTTCTCCACTACGCCAGGAAATCATGTACCCGACATCAGCCCAACGCGGCTCACCAACATTTTCTCTCGAAAAGCCAATTTCATTGTGGTCAGCATCAAACACCGATTCTTTGTGGACGTTATAGTCAGACCCGGCGCTGTCTTCCAATCTGGCAACGGCAATCGGCTTGACGGCATCCAGAACGTCCTGAGTCACTTCGTCCACAGAGCGAATATATTTGGGTGCTCCCTTAACGGGAATCTCAATCGTGTCGCGGGTGAGTGCATATTTTTTAGCAAAATCTTGTGGAGCTTTTGGTTTTACATGTAAGGCGATGGTGTCGTCTTCGCTGTATTCCTTGTACGTGTCGAAATCATCCACATAATATTGTAGATTTTTAAGCGGACTATCTTCGGGGGCATCATTTATGAGGTTGAGTCTCAATTCAGGGATTGTCCCGATGATTTCAAACGAAACTTTGCCTTCTTCAGGATTTTCGCTAAAAATTGTTGTGAATATCGAATCATCGAACGGGTCTACCATTTCAGGCTCCTGCAAGCCGGATACTGTGATTTCCTTGCTTGCCGCTTTTGCAGTGACTTTGTATTCTTTCTGGAAATAATCGGAAATCTCAACGCTCAAAGTAACAGTATCGCCGTTTGACAGGTTCTCGGATGGCGTGACCTCGTAGTTCACTTCGCCCATCATGGCCGTTTCCGTGCGAGCTTCATCCATATCCGTCTGAGTTTTGCCTTTGTCGAAAACATCGGTTCCGATTTTGTTATAGTCAACATTGACAGTTGCTGTTGCTTGACCATTTATCCCGTCGAACGTGACATCCGCGTATTGCAGAAAATCAACGTTCTTGGAACATCCTGTGAGTGACAGTGCGAGCCCAGCGGTTGCCGCTGTAATCAAAAGTAAACGCCTTAACTCCTTCATTTCAAACACTCCTTTTTGTTGGATTTCTGTTGGCGTTGTGTTGTTTTCATTATATCATGACACATATTTGAGGTCAACATATTCGCGATAGGTACAACGAATGTAAGAAATATTAGGAATTTAGAAAATATATTGTAATTTAGAATTGGTATGATGGTCAGTGGTTAGTTGCCGGATTGTGCGATTCTCATACAATAAAAATAGACAATATCGTAATTTGCGCCACTGTGGGGTGTACAAATGCATACAGATAACAAAACAAAACTGACTTGGGTCGGGGTTCTCCGACTGGTTGTTGGGGGTATCTTCCGACTCATTAGCATCATTGCACTTTTGGCTGTGCTTGGAATCAGCTATCTGTTGTTTCAAAATGCAAAGCAAACCAAGGAAACGCAGGACCTCAATGTTCAGCTGGTTGAGATGCGCCAGGAAGCAGAAACCGAAGAAGATAACACGGATTGGTCCAAGGGAATGCTGGATATCAATTCCGACTATAAAGGTTGGCTTACGATTTACGGAACACAAATCTCCGAACCAGTCGTGCAGGGTGAAACAAACGAAACCTATCTACGCACCAACATCAATAAGGAACACGCTGAGGCTGGAACGCTGTTTCTCGATGAAACTACTGACCTGTCGCAGGATGGCAACCTTATCATTTACGGCCATAAAATGAACGACGGAACCATGTTCGGAACTCTTGATAAGTTTGAGGATGAAGAGTTCTTTGATAATAATGGAACAGTTTGCTGGGAAAGTGAGAAGGGCAAAGAGTACTATCAGATTTTTGCGCTCTTGGTTTTACCCGGATACAGTACAGCCCCTGATTTTATCGACCTTCAAGCCTGGAACAACGTTCTGGATGAAGAACAAACCGCCGACATGCTCAACACGATTGCAGACCGTGCGTCTATCTTTAGAGGGGAATCCTTTAACCTCGAAAAGGACAAGTACCTCTTCTTGGTGACTTGTGATTACAGCATCAACAACGGCCGCCTTGTTCTGGTGGGTAGACGGTTAAGTAAGAAGAGTAAGACGGAAGACACCACAGAGGAAAATACAGATAATACTGAAGAAGCAGTATCTGAAGAGGAGAATAGTGAAAATGTTGAATAATTTGGCCGCCGCATTCTCGTGACTTTAGTCGTGGGAGGATTCACAACAAGGCCGTCAAGAAAACTCTGTCGATTCCAAGCTGCCTGAATGATATGGCTGAGCGAGCAGACATCAACTTCTCCGGGGTGTTGCAAGAAGCACTTAAAGCAAACCTAAATATTGGTTGATTGCGTTCTCACTGCCCTGCCAGTTGCCTGGTGGGGCATCTTTTTGCTTGATAAAATTTGATGTGATTTTCTGTATCGATTTGTTTACACTAAATTAGGAACAAAAAATCATGAATTTTGATAAATTCAATTGAATTTCTTTAATTTGCAGGGTATACTATTAGAAGGAAGGGAGTGGTATTGTGCTGATTGAGTTTACTGTGAAAAATTATCGGTCTTTTCGAGACGAAGCGACTCTTTCAATGGAAGCTACGGGAGTAAGTACGTTGAAAAGTGTGCTTATCCCATATGGCGGGATGCGAATTCTGCCGGGTGCTGCCATATACGGAAAGAACGGTGGCGGTAAGAGCAATGTAATCCGTGCTTTCTGGCTTGCGGTTCAGTTCATCAGAAACGCACAAAAGACACAGCATGAGAAAGCAGCTATCCCCGTTGTTCCGTTTGCATTGAATGACTACTCGGCATCTGAGCCGACAGAGTTTTCGTTTGTATATACCTTGGATGGAATCAGGTATTGGTATGCCTTTTCTGCCACAAAAGAAAAGATATATGCTGAGTCGTTGTATCATGCACCGAAAGGGCAGAAGGCACTGGTTTTTGCTAGAGAAGGACAGGAATTCTCCTTTACCGAAGAGAAAGCACGCAGAAAGCTGATTAGTCAGGTTGTTGCCGAAAATCAACTGTTCTTTTCTGTAGCATGTACCATGAATGACGTTGCCTGCTCCAAAGCTATGACTTGGTTCCGGGAGAAAATCTATTTTTCAAGAGACTATTCGGATATTCCCCGGCAGCTGCTTGAATATTCGAACGACTCTAATATGCTGAAAGCGATTTCCGATTATGCGAAGGCTGCAGATGTTGGTATCGAAGATATGAAATTCGAAATCAATAGTAAAGAAATTAACGAAGAAGCTGATTTGCCTGCAAACATTCCCGAAGAGGTTAAAGCTGCACTTGTACAGTTCATGCACGTGCTTTCTGAAACCTCTAATAATTCGGAAACACACCTCAAGATGGGGCAGGTTAACGCAACTTCTATGCATCAAGGCCAAAACAAAGACGGAACAAGCCATATGTTTTCGATGGAACTGGCAGACGAGTCTGATGGCACAAGAAAACTGATGGCTATTGCTCCCGCGATTGAGTCTGTATTGTTAAAGGGTGGCCTTTTGCTGGTAGATGAAATCGAAAAAGAACTGCATCCTGCTCTGGTAGAGTTTATTGTTGCCAAATTCCAGAGCAAAAAGACAAACCCGAATGGAGCACAAATTGTCTTTACGACACACAATACTGACCTGTTGAGCATGGAATTACTTCGTAAGGACCAGTTGTATTTTGTGGACAAGGATAAAGAAGATGGTGCTTCAGAACTCTACAGTATCAGCGATTTTTCCACTCGTACGACCGAAAATGTTCGCAAGGGCTATCTCCTCGGAAAATATGGCGCGACTCCCAATGTCGAAATTGAGGAGGTTGAATAATGGCTCGCAAGCTGAAGAAATCCAAGGTCAGTATCTGTGTCTTTTGCGAAGGAGAAAGTGAACAGGCATACACTGATTTTCTTAAAAGCAAATTTCAGGATGTAGCTGTATTTAAGCGACCGTCATCAACTGGCTTGTTTGACGATGCGGATAACCGCTTCAAAAAGGACCCGAAGTACCGTGACTATGCGGATGTAATCGATGAGATATGGTTTTTCTTTGATGTAGAAGAAAAAGACATAGATAACTGGAGCAAACGACTGGAAATCATCAAGCGTTTACGACGTCTTCGGAAAAAGCCACAGATTAGAGTTCGTCTGCTAATGACAACTGGATGCATCGAGTATTGGTTGATGCTTCATTACAGGTTGTTTGCCCCTCCGGTATTGACCGTTCCAGAAAAAGAACAAATGCTGCGACAAGTCATAAAAGAAGAACCTACTTACAAGAAGGGGAACTATATCGCTACGGCACGCATTGCCCAACATTATCCCACGGCAGTGAAGAATGCGGGAATCGTACTGCAGAATCTCTTAAAAGAAGGGATGCCAGGTCTGGAGGATACAGACGAGCGCAATCTCTGGCTGTGTAAGAATTGCAGAACGTTTTCTACTGTACAAGAAGCAATTTCTTTCCTTGAAAGTTTGAAATGCGAGTGATGCACCCTGTTCGTAAGGCAGGACGGAAATAATCTGATACAATTACATTTCTATCATTATAACAGCGTATAGGCTATACCGGTCTGTACGCTTTCTTTTTTTGCATGAAGAACCGTCCCTCTATGAACCTTTAGCGTACCACATGTGCAAAGCAAAAGCAAAAGCAAGACTGTTTTGAGTGAATGAAAGTTCATAACACCTTTGCTAAAATTATGTCTTTATGTTGTTTATACATTACGGTTGGTTGAAAACTCAACAAATATATGGTATTATATTTATAGCAAATATAGACAGGATGAATAACAATGAGTGGACATTATTCAAGCGATTATCCAGACGGTTTTGAGGAAAAACTAATTGCTGCTGGTGCTAAAACGCAAACAATTACGCCTGTATACAGAATACTATATGATGGTAAGCTGAACGCCCTCAACTTTGAGTCAACGTATATTAACTATAGAAGAAGACACAAAACACTTACTAAAAGGAAGTTACAGCACTTGGGGACATATTCAACTTCCTGCTTTTTGGAACTTGGTGATACTGTGCGTTTGCTTCGTTGCTCAATGAATAATCCGCCGTTTGCAAAAATCTGCAAGGGCGTAATCACGCAAACTTCCGGCTATAGTCAAAGGACTGCGGATAGAGAGCCAGAAATAGATAGCTCACATGTTGATTGGTGGATTTATTCTGACATTGATGTTAACGTCGAGGTTCTCACTAATTTTTCTATCATTTCTTTTGAGAAAGAAGGCGAGAAAGAATGAGTTACAAAGGAGAGCTGCTGTTCGAGGGGACGAATTTTAAGTCTTATTTTAAGCAAGACTTGACAATTGAACGTACTTTCCTGGAATATGACGAGATTCCGCTGCTGTGTGCGTGCCTAGATGAAGAGGGAAACCGCTACTTTTGCAATTGTACCGAATTTCGCACATATGAGAAATGGGCCATATATCCAGTAAATACTCTTCAACTTTTGAAGATGGTAAAAAATGAAGTCACTTTGGGCAATGCTTTTGATTCGTCTGCAACTGTATATGTCTTTACCATTGATTGGGAAAACGAGAGTGAAAAGTTCGAAAAAAAGACAGTATCTGAGTTGACGAAATATGACAGATTGCCAGACGATATATATTTAACGTCTCATCCAAATCGACTCGAAAAATATGCGGATAGCCTTCAAGCTGTTTACAAAGCTCAAACTGCGTTGTGTTGTAGTAAGCGTTACGTTGCTTGCTGTGTCCAAAACGTTGACGTGACCAATGAACTCCTTGGTAGCCTTATATTGTCAAAGGCGAACTATCCGGTACGATTGAACGTAGAGATTAGTATTGGCAAAAACCATAGAGATATTGAACTGCAAGAAACAAACAACATCGACATTATACACATGACAAAATCGGATTATGCATGTGTTAGCGTATGAGGACGCGTAATTATATGGAACTCACCAAATTGGCTTTAATAAAAACTGTGATGCCATGTGTTAAATTGGAAATCGCAGAGCAAGCTTTACAAAATGAAAGCAATCCACGTGAACAACTTCATCAAAAAATCAATATACAGGGTGGCGTTGAAGACGAAGAGGAACCGTCAACCGTAAAAGTTAGAATTAAAATTTCTGTCTCTACAGACTCTGGGAATGTTGCTTTTGAAGTGTGCAGAGAAAGCACATTCCAAAATGAGTCTGGCGAAAAATGGAAAAATCGCGAAGATGCTATGCAAGATGTCAAAAACACTGCTATCCCATTGGCATATGAAGATATGCAGCGATTTGTTGAAGAATTGTCCAAAAGTGCCGGGATTTCTCCGTTTCCAATCCCGGGCTATGATACTATCCAAAAGGATGAGAGTGAGTAAAACGGGCTTTGACTGATGTTCACGCCGCGTAAGCTCAGAACGTGTAAAGCAATCCAAGAAAGTTATATCTCAAATATCGCAATAGCGTATAGGCTATACCGGTCTGTACGCTTTCTTTTTTGCATGAAGAACCGTCCCTCTATGAACCTTTGGTATTATATCGGACGTTGTTTTATTTCGTCATAATCAATAAAAGTATTTGTTGCTTTTTGTTAATCATGAAATTGACAATTCAAAACACTGTCGGTAAAATAAAGGTATTCGATAGACCGCATTAACAATCTGTGAACTTTTCGGGGTTCGTATTGTGTGATTACCACATAGATGGTATTATGCAATTGTACAGAAGGATAGGCGGCAAAAGAGTCCACAGCCTCGTCGATGACGAAATCCAAAGCTGCGTAGGGCTGACGTCGAACCTATTAGTTTATGTGGCCCCGGCACTAGACGCCGGGATGTAAAGGAGAATTGAATATGAAACGTAAGACTATCATTTTAGCAGTGGTAGCAGCCGCTGCGATGGCGCTCAGCCTGGTAGGGTGCGGCGTGAAAATCACGAACATCGCGGTTCCTGACGCAGTTACTGTCGAGAAAGGCGAGGCGGTGGTTTTGCCGGTCGCTTTCGGCACCGACGATGCTCCGGC